>OJRT01000456.1_pt1 | contig 20125 bp, 14 predicted proteins | sample 1599281 | NCBI WGS metagenome assembly OJRT01 (sample SAMN03922458, study PRJEB24848) | human gut metagenome | isolation source: stool sample | host: Homo sapiens | place: Germany | collected 2009-11 | reverse complement strand
GAAATCTGACTTTTTCCCGTTTGTTTTTGAGATTTTCCGCAAAACGTGTTGAAAACCCGGTGGAAACTGTTGAAAACTGCACTTTCTTTCCACAAGAGAAATGCTCTGGGATGGAAACGGCTCCCCTGCAGGGGAGCCGTTTCCATCCGGTTTTTAGTATCAGATATCAAAGATCTCGCAGTCGTCCTCGACCTTCTTGCAGGCGGCCAGAACGTTGACCATGGTATCGTGGGGGTCCGCACCCTCAGCGAACTCGACCTTCATCTTCTGGGTCATAAAGCTGACGGTAGCGCTTACCACACCGGCAACGGTGTTGGCGGCATCTTCCATCTTCTGCGCGCAGTTTGCGCAATCGACTTCGATCTTGTAGTTCTTCTTCATAAGTAGTACCTGCCTTTCAACGATTCCTCGATATGTTCCATCCCCAAGGAGAGGATGCTGCGCACATGGTCATCGTCCAGTGCGTAGTAAACGGTTTTTCCGTCCCGGCGGAACCGCACGAGCTTGGTATCCTTGAGGACCCGGAGCTGGTGGCTCACCGCGGACTGGCTCAACTGCACCGCGTTCGCGATGTCCTGCACACAGAGTTCATTGTCGTGCAGGGCATACAGGATCTTGATGCGGGTGGAGTCGCCGAACACCCGGAACAGGTCGGCCAGCTCGTACAGCACCTCGTCGTCCGGCAGTGCGACCGCTTGCGGCTGCGCTGCGTGCAGGGCATCTTTTGCTTCGGCCATCTCGGCATCTCCCTTCGCTGTGGATTCATATGAATGTCTGTTCATGTGTTCATGGTATCACGCAGAACAGCCCTTGTCAAGGGCTTTTGCAAAGATTCTTGCCCCAAAATCAAAAATCTTGAATTTTACCGCAATACGCAAGAAAACTGCATTTTTAATCTGCAAAAAGGGTGCGTTTTTGGAAACAAAAACGCCGCGTCTCAAAGCGGGGAGAGATTTGGAACACGCGTGTTCAAAATCTGGATATATCACTTCCGGCGGGCGGCCGCCACCCACGGCAGATACATCAGCGCCAGCGCCGCCGCAATGGCGGGCAGGAAGCCGAGAATATAGTATTTTTCACCCAGCAGGTTGGTGAAAGCCGTGGTGATGACGTTGCCGTAGGGGTTATTAAGGAAGTAGAAGTTCGTGTACAAGGGTTTGTTCAGAAAGTAGATGGGCAGGGCGGAGCCGAAGAGAAAGGCCAGCACCTGCGGCACCCGGCGGACGCTGGGGCGGTAGCCGCCCACAACGAGGAGGACCGGGTAGAGTACCAGCAGGGCGTGGATGGAGATGGAGTGCAGATTGATGAGCGTCCACCACGAGGGCACATCGAGCCAGCTTGGGCAGAGCAGCGCCAGCGCCGCGCCGGGGATGCAGAGGGCATACAGCTCCTCTTTGCACCAATTCTGGTCGAAGAGGGTGTTGTAAAGGCAGACAAAGACGTTGATGCTGCACAGATGGAGTGGCAGATAGCTCCAGTTCCACTGGCCGGTCAAGGCCATGCCCAGCAGCAGAGCAGCTTCGTCCAGTAAAAGCAGACCTGTGACACCGACCAAGATCTTCCGGCGCAGCTTCGCCCCGCTGCGCTTGTACCAGAGCGCGACCCCTACGATAAAGAGCAGCGAAAGGGCCAGCTCAATTCGATGGATCTTGCCGTAAAGAGGATAGCATTGGTAGCCTTGGCCGTATTCCAGCGCGGTGATATCATAGGATTTCCAGAAGTCGCTCATAGAGGACACCGCCTTTCGGCCCTATCATAACGCGTTTTGGGCAAAAGCGGAAGAGGAAAATTGCAGAAATCCCTCCAAAACAGGTGCATCGGCGCGGAAAGTGTGGTATCCTATCAAGGTACTGGAAAGTATTTGCCGGTGCGGCGATTGAAGAAAGGAAGTATTTTTATGTTGACTGTTGGCATCAAGGGCGAGCAGAGCCAGCTCGTGACGAACGAAAACACTGCAAAGACCATGGGCAGCGGCACGCTGGACGTCTTCGCGCCCGCGCTGGTGGCGCTGGCCGAAAAGACCTGCTGGATGAGCGTGGCGGGTGAGCTGGACGAGGGCTGCGGTTCCGTGGGCACCAAGCTGGAGCTGGAGCACACCGCCCCCACCCCCGTAGGCATGACCGTGACCTGCGAGAGCGAGCTGACCGCCGTGGAAGGCCGCAAGCTGGTGTTTAAGGTATCCCTGCATGATGAAAAAGGCCCCGTGGGCGGCGGCGTGCACGAGCGCTTCATCGTGAACGACGCGAAGTTCGCGGCGAAGGCTCAGGCGAAGAAGGGCTGAGCCGCATCGGCGGCTGGTCGTCCTCCATAATCTGCTCCTCCGCTTTCTGCTGGGCTTCCAGCAGGATGCGGGCGGCCTGTTCGCTGGCGCGGAACAGCTCAAAGTACAGCGCTTTATAATCCGGCGCGTCGGCCACCCCCTTTATGTTTCTTGGGGATAGTCTGCCCCGCGCCGAGGCAAAAAATCAGAAGAGGAATCGTTTTATGAAAAAAGTGAATCTATCGTGGGCCGGCGTGGTGCTGGTGTTCGGGCTGCTGCTGTGGTGCACGGCGGCAACGCCCGGCACCATCACGGACCCGGCGAACTACACTTGCGCGGTGTACAGCACGGCGCTGAGTCTGCTGCCGCCGGTGGTGGCCATCGTGCTGGCGCTGAACACCAAGGAGGTCTACACCTCGCTGCTGGTGGGCATCGCCACGGGTGCGCTGCTCTACGCCAACGGCAACTTGGAGCTGGCGCTGAACACCCTGTTCTTTAATGAAGAGGGCGGTATGGTGGCGAAGCTGGCCGACTCCAGCAACGTGGGCATCCTCGTCTTCCTCGTGATGCTGGGCATCCTCGTGGCCCTGATGAACAAGGCGGGCGGCAGCGCGGCCTTCGGGCGGTGGGCGTCCACCCACATCCACACCCGCGCCGGGGCGCAGCTGGCGACCTTCGTGCTGGGCGTGGTCATCTTCGTGGACGACTACTTCAACTGCCTGACCGTCGGCTCGGTCATGCGCCCGGTCACCGACCGGCAGAAGGTCTCCCGCGCCAAGCTGGCCTACCTCATCGACGCCACGGCGGCCCCGGTCTGCATCATCGCGCCGGTGTCCAGTTGGGCGGCGGCGGTTACCTCCTCGGTGCCGGAAGGCTCCGGGATCAACGGCTTTACGATGTTTCTGCGCACCATCCCGTACAATTATTACGCTCTGCTGACGCTGGTGATGATCTTCTTCCTCGTGCTCACGGGCGCCGACTACGGCCCCATGAAGCTCAATGAAGACAACGCCCTGAACGGCGACCTCTTCACCACCGACGACCGCCCCTACGGCGACGATGTGGACGACGGCACCGACACCCGCGGCCATGTCATCGACCTGATCCTGCCGGTGGTGGTGCTGATCGCGGCCTGTATCTTCGGCCTGATCTACACCGGCGGCTTCTTCTCCGGCGTGGACTTCATCACCGCCTTCTCGGACTGCAACGCCTCGGCGGGCCTCGTGATGGGTAGTAGCATTGCCCTGCTGTTCACCTTCGTCTTCTACCGTGTGCGCGAGGTGATGACCTTCCAAGATTTCGCGGCCTGCATCCCGGAGGGCTTCAAGGCCATGGTCAGCCCCATGCTGATCCTCACGCTGGCATGGACCCTTTCCGGCATGACCAACCTGCTGGGTGCAAAATACTACGTCGCGAACCTGCTGAACGGCTCGGCGGCGGCCCTGCAGTACCTGCTGCCCGCCATCATCTTCCTCGTGGCGGTCTTCCTCGCCTTTGCCACCGGCACTTCGTGGGGCACCTTCTCCATCCTGATCCCCATCGTCTGCCACGCCTTCCCGCAGGGCGAGATGCTGGTCATCTCCATCGCGGCGTGCCTGTCCGGCGCGGTCTGCGGCGACCACTGCTCCCCCATCTCCGATACCTCCATCATGGCCTCAGCAGGCGCCCATTGCAGCCATGTGAACCATGTGTCCACCCAGCTGCCCTATGCCATCACCGTGGCCGCCATCTCGGCGGTCTGCTACGTCATCACCGGCCTGAGCCAGATCGTCCTCGGCGCCAGCGCCAGCCTTTTCACCTCGCTGATCCTGCTGGCTGTGGCCATTGCGCTGGAGCTGATCGCCCTCAGCGTCATCCGCGCCAAGTTTGCGGCCCGCAAGCGCTGACCCCGGAAAATCCGCGATAAAAAGAAAAGATTGAAATATACAAGGCTGAGAATGCACGCCTCCTCTATCGAAATGCGTCAAAATGTGTTATTCTGATAGCAGAATGATAGAATTTCGGAAAACGAGGAGGTACTTTTATGAAAAAGCGCATTCTCAGCCTTGTTCTTGCGCTGAGCATGATGATCTCGCTGTTCCCCGTCAGCGCCCTTGCGCAGACCCCCGGCGGAGGGGGTGCGGTGCTGGCGGAGGAGAATGGGACGACGTATGATGGTCCGTTAGAGATCGATAATGACCCCGACAGCAAGAGATATGGCAAACCAGTAGCAGATCCAAGTAAATGGTTTGATGAGTCTTGGGAAGACACCTATAACTATGGCTACAAAGGCGATGGCTGGGTATATTACTCATGGTATGACCGACTGGTACTGGAAAAGGGTACATGGGATTTCAACTATGCGAAGCCCGCAGATTCTTCGGGGGATAGGTTGGCCGAAGTAAAGTGTAATGTTACAGTTGGTAAGAATGCTGTCGTAACGAACGGCAATTTCGCGGGCTATGTCGATAATGCTGGCACGGTCAAAGACGGAACCTATAAAAACCCAGTTATTAACTTAGGCACGATTGCCGATGGTGTATTTGACAGTACTGTCCGAAATACAGGTGGAAGACTGGGCGCTCACGGGCTTGCGAATCTGGATAAATCGTCGGAAAACACCTATGGTACGATCAGCGGTGGTCTGTTCACAGGTGGCAAGAGTGGTGTGAATTGGGTCTATAACAACGACCAAGCGACGATTACCGGCGGCGTGTTCTTGAGTTCGATTTCTTACGATAGTGGGCACACACGAGGCACTATCACGGGCGGTGTGTTTAACAATTATGCAAGTGGTGCGGCAGACGGAACGGACTTTCAAATTAGAGCCTACAACAATAAGGGAAGCCAATACAGTAGCAGCGATGGAAAAATCGAAATCAAAACTGCTGAAATTTCGGATTATGTGAATGTTGGCAGCGCGGCATGGGTCGTTTTAACAAAGAATGCCGACGGTGCGGTTATCAACCCTGTCCAAATCACCGCGAAGCTTTTCGATAAAGATGGAAAATTGGTGGAGATCACCAACATCAATGGAAAGCCGGTTGGCAAAGAAAATTGCGACAGCAGCTATGTTGGTGGTGATAAGAAGACCGTTCAGCTTACTATGCCCGCGAGCGATGTGAAACTGAATAAACCGTTCAATCTGAAAGTGATTGGTGGAAATATTCGGGTGGATTGGAATCTTTACAATGCCACCGAAGCACAAATTCCGGAAAAGACCGATGTGACGGTTATAGCAAGTAGTTTAGTGGAGGAACCTTTTAAAGAGTGGCAGGTTGCAGAAGGTACCACAAGGCCAACTGGTTTTGCTGACGGGTACAGTTTGACCACGAACCCCACAAAGTTTACGATGCCCGCGGGCGATGTGACGCTGTCAGCGGAATACTACAGCACGACGCTGAATATGAAATTGGACGGTACGCCGGATATCAGCAATGCGCAGTCTCGTGCGGAGGAAATGTCAACGGTTTATTATGGCAAGAATTGGGAGTATACAGAGGGACTTAATGGCACCCCCGGAACCCTGACCCTGACCGGTGGAACGTGGGATTTTACGCATTATAATCCGGCGAATACAAACACCACGAGTTTCAACAAAGCCGTAGCGTGTTATGTCGTAATCAATGGCGCTACTGTGTCCGGCGGTACATTCGCTAATGATGTTTGGAATAATGGTACGATTTCTGGCGGTATCTTTGAGAAAACGGTTTCAAATACTACTGGTACAATCACGGGTGGTGTGTTTGTAAATAAGCCTACCGGAGAAGGGACAATTTCGGCTGGCTATACACTGAAAGTGGATACAAGCAGTGCACCAAACGGAATGCTGACTTTTGTCAAGGATGGGTATTATGATAGCTTAAAGACGGAAATCCCCTCTGCGTATGTGGTACCCAGTAACACCTATAAACCTGTAATCAGCGTGGCAGGTAAAGATGTTAATGGCGACGAGATCAGACCGGACAATTGGTCTGTCACGGTGAATAACGACCCTCAAATTAAATTGAGCCGGTGGAAAGGTGCAATGTTATTGGGGGGCACTTATACCTTAAATCCGGGCAAGGTTGAAAACGGTGCAACAGTAACGCTGCATAAGACCAAGGATGTATATGCGTTGACCGTAGACGGCGGCACGATCACCAGCACGACCGGTACGATTGGTGAAAATGCAAAGAGCGGCAGCTTTGAAAAAGACACCGTTGTGACCGTAACAGCTGCCGCCCCGGAAAGCGGCAAGTATTTTGCGGGCTGGATGCTGGAAAACGGCACGACCCTGCCAGAAAGCAACATCACAAGTCAAAACGGCTTGAACAATCGTGAATTGACGTTCAAAATGCCCGCAAATGAAGTGCATTTGAAGGCCAGCTATAAGGATTATAATAAGACCTTGGCGTTCGATGGAAACGGCGATGTTATAACGACTGAACGTGAACCCGACGGCGAGGGCGGCTATCAGGGCAACGGCTGGACTCTGAGCAGCCAAAAGGTTCTGACGATCCTGAAGGGTACGAAACTCAATCTGAATGGCGCTACTGTAAATAGTAACTATACTGTCGTGATTGAGGGCGGCGATACGGCGCTGAATAATGCGTCCATTACAAACGCGGTCTTTGAAGGAACTGTTACGAATAGCGGCAATGCAGAGCAGTGCTATTTCAAGGGAAGCCAACTGTATAATGTCGGTACCATCAGCAACTCTACGATCAATGTGGGTGAGCTGGTGAGCGGAGGAAACTATATGTTCTGCCTGTTCAGCCAAAAATATAGTGGACTCTCGAATGTGCACAGTCTGACGACCCGAAATGGTGAGAACACGATCACAGCGCAGCTGGAAGAGGCCGGAAAGTATCCGGTAACAGGCACAACGCTTTACTTTACAAATGCACCGAAACTTGGTGTGAGCGTCAACGACGCAAGCGGAACGGTAGAAATCACCAATGTCAACGGTGACGAGAGCTATGCGATCACGAAGGGAGCGGACGGCTATTATACCTTTACAGCACCCGCCTCTGGTGATGTGATCCTGAACGATGCGGTAAAGTATACGTTGACCGTGACGAACGGCACGATCAAGGTCGGTGAGGAAACGAAGGAGTCCCCTGCTACCCTCGCAGAAGACACCGTTGTGACCGTAACAGCTGCCGCCCCGGAAAGCGGCAAGTATTTTGCGGGCTGGACGGTCAACGGCGGCGTGACGCTCAAGGGTGCGGATGACGAGGAAATTGACCTGACGGACAAGACCCTTACCTTCCAAATGCCCACGAGCAATGTGACCCTGACGGCAACGTACGAAGCATACGAGACTTCGTTGGTAATTGTGGATGGCGAACCCGTTACAACCAACCGTGAGCCAGTTTATGAGGACGGCATAGTTGTCGGACATAAGGGCACCGGCTGGACGTACAGCAACGGCACCCTGACGCTGAGCGGTGCGTTTCCATTTGCTGCGGATGCCAACACGAGAATCGACTGCTCCGTTGTTGTTGGGAGCGGCGCGAAGCTTTCGAATGCTGCGGTTGTGGGCAGTGATGCCACGGTGACGAACAATGGCACGATCACAAACTGCTATTTTGGGAATCCCAGCGTAACGGTTATCAATAACGGAGAAATCAGCAATTCCATCTTCGTGAAAAAACCGGGCAGCACGGGAACGCTTTCTGGCTGTCTGTTTGCGTCGAACGATGGGCTGACCGATTGTTGGACGGTAGACCTGAATTATTCGGATGGTGAAACCGCATATGCGGGCTTGCAGAAGAACCCGTTCGAGATGTCGGTCAACGAGTTCTATGTGATCGCAGATGCGTCTGGAAAGCTTCCGACGATTAAGCTTTCGAAAAAAGCCAATGATTCGCTTCCTGCTCAGGTGACGGTCACCGCCCCGGACGGCGCACAGTGGACGCAGAATATCAGTGATAATAACTCGTTTGATCTGACCATTGAACAGCCGACCTATAAGCTGACGCTGGTGAATGCGGAGCTTGTTGATATGACAGGAACCGAGTTCACAGAAAACACAACGATTAAGATCAAGCCGAAGTTTACCGACGAGGAGCTTGAACTGGGCTACTGGACAAGTGAACCAACGGGTTTTGATGTAAGTTCGATTTACGCCAACGGGGACGGCACTTACACCCTGAAGATGCCGGGCAATGCGCTGACGCTGACCGCAAACAGCCGCAAGAAGACGTACAGCCTGACGGTTGCGAATGGCGTCATCGGAGATGAGAATGGGACACAAAACGGCGGAGAGTATGCAAAGGATGCAGAAATCACCTTGACGCAAAAAGTTCCTGAAGGTAAGGTGTTCACCGGATGGGAGCTGAGCGGTGGCTTGGAACCGGTATCTGGCTATGAGCTGACCAATACTACCATTAAAGTTACAATGCCCGGCCATGCGGCCACCGCAAAAGCAACCTACAAGGACAAGGCACCTACGACCTACACCCTGACCGTTGACGGCGGCTACATTGGCGACAATGAAACCAAAGCCAGCGGTGATTACGAAGCAGGAGCAACGATCAAGCTGACGGCCAAGGAAAAGACCGGTTATCACTTCACCAAGTGGACGGTGGAAGAGGGCACTTTGAGTCTGAGCGAAGAAGAGCTGAAAGCAAACCCGCTGACTTTTGGAATGCCTGACGATGCAGTGTCGCTGAAGGCAAACTATGAGAAGGATACCCCTGACCCCGTTGACCCGAATCCCACCCCGAACCCCGACGCCCAGCCCACGACCTACACCGTTACCGTCAAGGGCGGTAAGATCAACAACGAGACTGAGGTGAAGGCCGAGAAGGGCACCAAACTGACGGTGGACGTGGACGAGTCGGAAGTGCCGGAGGGCATGACCTTTGACGTGTGGAGCGTCCGCTTCCCGGAGGGCAAGGACACGCTGACGGCCAGCGTGATGCTGCACGACCCCCACATGAGCTTTACGATGCCGGAAGCGGACATCACCATTGAGGCGCAATACCGTTCCTCCGAGCTGCCGGGCGAGGACGACGGGCCCTCGGCGCTGGGCACCATGGCAACGGTGGCCGTGGGCGGCGCAGCGGCTGGCATCTTGGTGTGGCAGGGCGTGAGCCTTGGCGTAGACAGCTACTTGCAGCTGAACCTGCCGAAGGGTGTGGCGGTGCCCGCCAACCGGCGTGAGCTGGTGGTGCTGCTGTGGGAGACGGCGGGCAAGCCTGAAGCGGCCCTGCCGAGCCTGTACAGCGATGTGCCCGCAGAGGAGATCGAGCTGCAGAAGGCGACCCGCTGGGCCATCGACAACGGCCTTGTGAAGCCCGCCGATGACAACGACGCTTCCCGCTTTGACCCCGACCGTTACGTTACCAAGTACGACGTGTTCGGCGCGTGGCTCAAGCTCAAGAAGCTGATGAAGTAACTTCCCCAGTCCTCTCCGAGGCCAGCCCCCTCGTTGAGGGAGTCCCCCATAAATGGCAAGGGGCTGTTGCACAACTCCTTCCGTCATCGCTAACGCGATGCCACCTCCCTCAATGAGGGAGGCTTTCACAGCTCACCGTTACGCCAAGGCTCCCTCCGAGAGGGAGCTGGCACGGCGAAGCCGTGACTGAGGGAGTTATTTGCAACAGCCCCTTTTTGCGCAGCAGCCCCTTTTTCGCTTGCGTTCGGGCAAAAATATGATATACTAAAAGAAATTGAGGGAATCGAAGGGAGCCGCACCATGCTGGAAAAAGCATTCAATGACGTCTATACTAAATTTAAGCTGCACTTCTACCAGAACGTGTTTCAGCGCTTCGCCACCCGCGAGGCCACGCTGACCACGGTAGAGTCCTTCTGCATGGAGGGGATCATGGCGATGGGCGAGCCGACCATTGCGGAGTTTTCCCGCATGATGCAGATCTCCACCCCGAACGCGGCGTATAAGATCGGCAGTCTGGTTCGGAAGGGCTATGTGGAGAAGATCCAGTCCACCAAGGATCGGCGCGAATACCACCTCCGCCCGACCAAGAAGTATATCGAATATTACAACATCAGTTACTCTTACCTGCACACCGTGGTGGAGCGCGTGCGGGACCGTTTCCCCGCCGAGGATGTGGACAAGCTGGAGCAAATGCTGACGGTCATCAGCGACGAGCTGATGCCGGAGCTGGATATGGAGCTGAAAACGGACGATTGAGCCCGCCGAAAGCCCCGCCGGATGGCGGGGCTTTTTCTCTTGTTTCTCCATAATTAAAATGCCCGCCGGGACGAACCCGGCGGGCATTTTGGCGTTCTGGAAGGACCTGATTTCACCCCATTTTCACGGAAATGCTCCTGTTTTTTCACAGCTTTCCCGCGAAGTTTCCATAGTTGCGGCGTAGAATGAGCACACTTAAATCACGTTGCATTTTTGAGGGAGGCTTGGTTATGAAGACCTGTTGGATAGAGAGCACGAAAATTTCTCGGCGAAGCTTTTTGCAGGCGCTTGGCGCGCTGACCCTTTCGGGCAGTCTGGCGGCGTGCGGCGGCACGGGGAAGGCAAAATCGGACCGCCTTGCGGCGGGGAGCCTCGCCCACACGCCGGATGAAGTGGTGACGGTGGAATTCTCGGACGGCGGCATCACGGTCAGCCCGGAGGACGCGGCGGGTCTTGCCGTGGAGGGAACCGCCCTCTCGGTGAGCGGTGCGGGCGTCTATGCCCTGTCCGGCAACTGTGCGGACGGCTCGGTGAAGGTGGAAGCCCAGACGGAGGACGTCGTGCTGCTGCTGGACGGCTTGACCCTGACCAGCGCCGACACCGCCCCCATGGTCTGCGGCGAATCCACCGGGGTGACCATCGCGGTGGTGGATGGGACGGAAAATACCCTGACCGACAGCGAGGCCAACGACCCGGACAATGCCGCCGACAACGAGAACGCCGAAAAGGCAGTGGTCAAGTGCAAGGACGGCTCGCAGGTCGTCCTCTGCGGCGGCGGTGCGCTGACCGTGAACGCACTGGGCAAGAACGGCATCAAATCCGGCACCGCGCTGGATGACCGGGACGCCAGCCTGACCATCCGGGAGCTGACGCTGAACATCGAGGCGCTGGTGAACGATGCCATCAACGCGGAGCAACGGCTCAAGGTGGAAAGCGGAAACCTGACCATCGCGGCGGGGGAAGATGCCATCCACTGCGACATGGAACTGAACATTGGTGCGGAGGGCACCACCGGCCCCGCCATCACCGTTTCCACCTGCTGCGAGGGCTTGGAGGGGGCCGTCCTGAACATACATTCCGGCAATATGGACATCACCTCCACCGACGACTGCCTGAACGCCGCCAACTCCGACCTTGGCGACTATGCCTTCGAGATGAACATCTCCGGCGGCACCATCAAAGCCTATTCCTCCGGGGGCGACGGCTTTGACTCCAACGGCACCCTGACCATCACGGGCGGCGACATCTCGGTCTGGACCGCCAACGCCGCCGACAATCAGCCGCTGGATGCCGATGGGCGCATCACGATTTCGGGCGGCACGGTGCTGGCCGCAGGCGGCAGCGCGGGCATGGGCTTTTCCATCAGCGCGTCCCAGCCCTACGTTACCTTCGGCGGCGGGCGGGACAGCAGCCTTTCCCTCGCCGGGGGCGCGGCGTTCTCCATTGCGGACGAAAGCGGCAAGAGCGTGCTGGACAGCACCGCCCTCTGTGACGCGGCCTTCCTCTTCTATTCCAGCCCAGCCCTGACGGCGGAGGGACGCTACAGCGTCCAGTCCACCGTCACCGCCACGGCCAAGACAGGTGAAGCTGATACCCAGTTCGGCGGCAATGGAGGCCCCGGAGGCAGCGGCGGGCAGAGACCGGACGGCATGACGCCGCCGGATGGGGCACCTTCGGACGGGCAGCTGCCGCAGGGCCAGCTGCCCCAGAGTGACGGCACCACCCCGCCGGAACTGCCGGCCGCCAGCAGCAACTGAGAAAAACCGCGCAGCAATTGCAATCCGTGCGCCGGAATGATACAATAAGAAGCAGCAAATCACCGCCGCCGGACGTTTTTCCGGCAGATGTAAGAAAGAAGGCTTTTTATTATGAGCATGAACACGGTTCCTGAGCGTCTGGCTGCCCTGCGGGCCGCCATGGACGCCAACGGCGTTGACCTTTATCTCATTCCGGTGGGCGACCCGCATTCCAGCGAGTACCTGCCCGACCACTACACCTCCTTGACCTATTTCTCCGGCTTCCATGGCGAGAACTCCAACTTCGTCGTTACGAAGGACAAGAGCGCCATCTGGGCCGACGGCCGCTATTTCGTGCAGGCGGAAAAGGAGATCGCGGGCACCGAGATCGAGCTGGAGCGGATGGGTGAGCCGGGTGTGCCCACCGTGGAGCAGTACTGCGCCGATGCTCTGCCCGAAGGCGGGGTGCTGGGCCTGTGCGGTCTGACCGCTTCCTGCCATCTGGTGCGCAGCGTCCAGAAGGCACTGGACGCCAAGCACGGCACCATCAAGACCCTGAATCTGGAAGATGAGCTCTGGACCGAGGGCCGCCCCGCCCTGCCGGAGACTCCCGCTTGGATCCTGAGCAAGGAGTACGCAGGGTTCTCCCCCGCCGAGAAGCTGGGCCAGCTCCGCGCAAAGCTCAAGGAGCTGGGCTGCACCGCACAACTGGTGGGCAAGCTGGACAATCTGGCATGGCTGCTGAACCTGCGCGCCATGGACATCCAGTGCACCCCGTATGCCATGGCCTACTGCTACGTCACGGAGGACCGCGCTGTCCTCTTTATCAACACCAAGCGTCTGGGCGCAGAGGCTGCGGCTGAGCTGAAGGAGAACGGCGTCGAGATCGCCGAATACGACGATGTGCTGGGCTTCCTCGCCGCCGAGACCGAGCCGCAGACCGTGCTGGCTGACCCGGCTTCCGTCAACTACGCCGTCTACGAGACCTTGAGCAACAATGCGGCCCTGACCGTCAAGGATGAGGCCGATCCCCTGCTGCCGATGAAGGGCGTCAAGAACGAGACGGAGCTGGCCCATAACCGCGAGACCCATCTGCGGGATGCCGTGGCCATGGTGCGGTTCCAGAAAGAGCTGGAAGAGCGCCTTGCCGCCGGTGAAGAGCTGACGGAGCTGACCGTGGACGAGATCCTCCACAAGTACCGCTCCGCACAGGACAAGTTCATCGTGGAGAGCTTCGGCACCATTGCAGCCTACGGCGGCAATGCGGCCATGATGCACTACCACGCCACCGAAGCCGACCACGCCAAGCTGGAAAAGAAGGGCTTTTTGCTGGTGGACAGCGGTGCTACCTACATGGACGGCACCACCGACATCACCCGCACCTACCCGCTGGGCGAGCTGACCGAGGACGAAAAGCTGTTTTATACTTGGACTTTGCAGTGCCACATCGACATCGCAAAGGCCGTCTGGCTGAACTACTGCGATGGTCACATGCTGGACACCATCGCCCGCGAGCCGCTGTGGCAGCACCTCATCAACTACCGCTGCGGCACCGGCCACAGTGTCAGCTTTGTGGGCAATGTCCATGAGGGCCCCCACGCGCTGAACGGCCGCAACACCACCGTCTTCCAGCCGGGTATGGTCATCACCGACGAGCCGGGCGTCTACGAAAGCGGTGTGGTCGGTATCCGCATTGAGAACGAGCTGGAGTGCTGCCACAAGGCCGACAACCAGTACGGCACCTTCCTCGCCTTCCGTCCGCTGACCTTCGTGCCCATCGCCACCTCGCCCGTGGTGCCCGGCGTGCTGAACAAGGACGAGATCGCATGGCTGAACGCCTACCATCGGGAGGTCTTCACTAAGCTCGCCCCTCGCCTGACCGAGGAAGAGCGCGATTGGCTGGCCAAGAAGTGCGCAGCCATTGGGGACTGATTGAACTTCTAACAAAAATGAGGCTGTTGCAAAGAACTCCCTCAGTCACGGCTTTGCCGTGCCAGCTCCCTCTCGGAAGGAGCCTTGGCGTAACGGCAAGCTGTGAAAGCCTCCCTCATTGAGGGAGGTGGCATCGCGTCAGCGATGACGGAAGGAGTTGTGCAACAGCCTCTTTTTCTATTTCTTATTTCTCCGATTGATGTTCTTTCCAGTAAGCCTTTGCTTCGTCGATGGCCTTTTTGAAGGGGCCGGAGGGGTAGGTGCTCTCGGCGATGTCCACAAGGAACTTGTAGAGCTGGGGCCGCACCTCCTCGTATATCCCAAGGCGGGTGTAGAGGTCTTTGTAATAGCGGAACACTTGTAATTTGTTCTGCACGATGGTGGCTGCGTTGATCTGGGTGTGACAGATGCTCTGGGGGTTCTGGACGTAGTAATAACCGGGTTTGTCGATGGCGACGAACCGCTCGGCGTACTGGATGTACCGCAGGTTGAACACGAGGTCCTCGGCCCAGCGCATCTCGCTGACGAACTGGATATCGTTGCCGGTCAGGATATCGCGGCGGTAGAGCTTGTTCCAAAGCACGCTGTAAAAATAGGAGGCGGGCTTGTCCATCAGGCGGAGGGCGAAGGTATCCTTGTCGTAGACCCCGGCGGGCAGGAAGCCATACTCCCGCACCTCCGGCGGGCGGGCAACGCTCATGACGCCCAGCTCGTCTTGGATCTTATCCAGCACCTGTTCCGGCTTGGAGGCTCCTGCCGGGATGACCATCTTGTAGGGGGCGATGACGAAATCGGCTTCGTTCTCCTCGGCAGCGGCCACAAGGCGCTCGGTGAAGTCCGGGTCAAGGTAATCGTCGCTGTCCACGAACTCTACGTATTTGCCGGAAGCAAGCTTCAGGCCGAGGTTGCGGGTGTCCGATACGCCGGAATTGGCCTTGTCCACCAGCAGGATGCGGGAATCCTTTTGGCGGAACTCCTCGCAGACGGGAAGGCTCTGATCCTTGGAGCCGTCGTTCAGGATGATGATCTCGATGTTCCGGTAGGTCTGGGCGCAGATGCTCCCCACGCACCGGGCCAGATGGTTCTGGGCATTGTAAACGGGCAGAATGATGCTGACGAGAGGCTGATTCATAGAGGAGTCTCCTTTCATCGTTTTTGTTGTAACTATACTCCCCCGCGGCGCAAAATGCAAGCGCCGGGGGCCGCTCGCCGAAGGAGGGCTTGGAAAATGATCTTTCATATCGCGATTTGCAGCCCGGACCCGGTGCTGCGGGGGCGGGTGCAGCGGCACTGCCTTGAATATTATGCCCGCCGCGCCGATGCGTGCATCGTGGAGCAGTTGGAAAGCGCTGCCGACTTGCTGCGTCAGGAAGCCGACGGTACCCGGTACGAGCTGTATCTCATCGAGCTGACGGCTTCCGGCCCGGCGGCGGGCTTACAGGCGGCGGCCCAGCTGCGCCAGCACGGGGTGCGCGCTCCGCTGGCCTTCTTCGCCCGCACCCCGGCCTACGCTTACGAGGCGTTCCGGGTGGACGCGATGCAGTATCTGCAAATTTCCTTCCGGCCTGAACAACTCACCGCCCTGCTTGACCGCGCCACCGAGCCGGAGTATGGCCCGGTCATCCCGGTCACGACGGCGGCGGGGCTGCGGGCCCTGCCCTTCGCGGACATCGAATATCTGGAGTGCACCCACCACATCGTCCACTTCCACCTTGCCAGCGGCGAGGACGTGGCCTCCCTTTCGCTGCGGGTGCCCTTTTCCGAGGTGGCAAAGCCTCTGCTGGCCGACGAACGCTTTTTGCAGCCCCACCGTTCCTATGTGGTGAACCTCGCCGCCGCGTCCCAGCTCTCCGCTGGTGAACTGTGGATGCGCAGCGGCGCCCGCGTGCCCATCCCCCGCAGCCGTGAGGCCGCCGTAAGGGCCGCGTTCCGGAAGTTTCTGGAACGGTAGAAGGAAACAGAACAGGCCCTGCCGTACAGTTTGAAATGCTGCATGGCGGGGCCTGTTTTTGGACGCATTGTCAAGGGTTTTGAAATGACCTTATAATTTCAGCTCCCCCCACTCCTGCAGGAACTGGTCGCTGACTTGGCGGAGGGCGGGCTCATCGGCGGCGCTGGCGGCGTCGGCGATGCCGATGACGTAGAAGCCCGCGTCGTGGGCGGTGCGGGCGGCGTAGAGGGAATCCTCGCAGACGGCGCAGGTACGGGGGTCAGTGCCGCCAAGGCGGTGGAGCGCCTCGAAGAAGACGTCCGGGCGGCTCTTGTGGAGCGGGCCCTGCGCCTCGATGTAGAACTCGAAATGATTGTCCAGCCCCAGCCGGGTGAGTACGGCCCTGCACTGGTCGCTCCATGTGTTTGAGCAGATGCACATCCGGGCTCCTTCGGCCTTGAGCCGGACCAGCAGCTCCCGCACGCCGGGCTTGAGCTCTACGCTCTCGTACAGCTCCGCAATGACCGACCGCATCACGCCGAAGTAATCCTCCGGCTTTAGGGGCAGCGCGTACTCCCGGATGAGGTACTGCGCGCCGTCGGCCATCCCCATGCTCAGCAGGGTGGTGCGCAGGTCGGCCTTCGGCTCGCGGCCATACCGGCGCAGCAGCGCCAGCGGGGCGTTCTCCCACACGGCGGTCATGCTGTCGGTCATGGTGCCGTCCATATCAAAGATCCATTGCTTGCAGTTCATGTTGCCATCCTCACAGTCAGATTTTACTAAATTATACCACGCTTTTTGTTCCAAAAACAGAGAGAAATTTTCCCGAAAATATGTTATACTTTGTGCAGATTTGATTCGGAGCACAAAGGAGGCGGTTGGGATGGCGCAGAACGAGACCCCCAAAAAGGCGCTGGTGCTGGCCGGCGGCGGAGCCCGCGGCAGCTATCAGGTGGGCGTCTGGCGGGCATTGACAGAACTGGGCTGGCACCCGCAGATCATCACCGGCACCAGTGTCGGCAGCCTGAACGGCGCAATGTTCGCGCTGGACCTGTACGAGACGGCGCGGGATATGTGGACGAGCATCCGCAGTCAGGACGTGATGGAGCTGCCGGAAGAAACGAATCTGACGGAGCTGCATCAGTTCCTGCGGGACATCGTGCGGGAGGGCGGCATGGACGTCACCCCGCTGGAAGAGATCGTGGAGCGGGTGTTGGACGAAGACGCCCTCCGCGCGTCGCCCATCCGGTTCGGCCTTGTCACCGTGGAAAAGCGGGGCCTGAAACCCCGCGAGCTGCCGCTGGAAGAGATCCCGGAAGGGAAAGTGAAGGACTACCTGCTGGCCTCGGCGGCCTGTTTCCCCGCGCTGCGGGCCAAGCAGATCGATGGAGTGCAGTTCCTCGACGGCGGCTACCGGGACAACATGCCCACGGCGCTGGCACAAAAAATGGGCGCGGAGGAGCTGGTCTGTGTGGATTTGGAGGGAGTGGGCATCACCCTGCCCAACCGCACCGGTCTGCCCACCACCATGGTGCGCAGCTACTGGGAGCTGGGCGATATCCTCCACTTTGACCCCGACACTGCCAAGCGAAACATCGAGCTGGGCTATTACGACACCCTTCGGGCCTTCGGGCGGCTGCGGGGCTGCGCCTACGCCATCGCGAAGAGCGGCGCCTCCGACGCGGACGCAGCTGCGTTCCGGAAACGCTTCGACACGGTGCAGAAGGCCGTCAAGGCGAAGTACCCGGTCACTCTGACGGCAGACCTCGCCCTCCGGCTGGCCAACATGAAAGATGCCGAGACCGCCCCGTTGGAAGCTGCCGCCGAGGACGTGGGGGTGGACCCCGCCCATTACTACACGGTGGAGCAGCTTGGCAGAGCCTTTCTGGAACAATGCGACCGCAGCCGCATCGAGAGTTTTGCGCCCCTGTTTGACGGCAGCGGCAATGCGGCACAGGCCGCGTGGGCGGCGCTGCTGCCCAATACATTCTTACAGGCGCTGGTCTACCGCACCCTGACCGCGCCGGTGGAGGAGGGAGTGGAACCATGAAAGTCTATCAGGGACATTCCGCTTCTCCCGGCCTCGTGCTGGGGCAGGTGAGCCGGGTGGAGCGCCGGACGGAGAGTTTCCGCCCCGGCCCCTTCAGCCCGGAGCGGGAGCAGCGGCTGCTGGACAACGCCGTGAAAACGGCCCAGACCGAACTGGACTCCATGGCGGAGCGCAGCGGCCCTACCGAACAGGCCATCTTTCTGTTCCAGAGCATGATGCTGGAGGACGAGGGCTTCATGAATGAGGTCCGCTTCCAGATCAAGGCGGGCATCGGTGCCGCCGAAGCGATGGATCGCGTGGGCCACCGCTATGCCGACCAGCTGGCCAACATGGAGGACAACGCCTATATGCAGCTGCGCAGCGTGGATATCCTCGACGCGGCCAGCCGGGTGGTGAATATCCTTGCCAACCGGCCCCGCGTCTGGCTGGCGCTGGATCATCCGGTGATCCTCGCGGCGGAGATGCTGATGCCCAGCGACCTGTTCAGCGTCCCGGCGGGGATGATCTTGGGCATCATCACGTCCGAGGGCAACAAGCAGAGCCACGCCGCCATCATCGCGCGGGCCATGCACATCCCCTGCATCGTGCAGGTGGGCAGCGATTTTCTGGACGACTGCGACGGCCGCATCGTCGTCCTCGACGCCGATAACGGCGAGTGCATCCTTGACCCGGATGCCGTCACCCGCCAACAGGCCATGGCCCACATCTGCGAAAAACAATGGGAAAACGAGGAGATGAACCGCATCTGTGCCCTGCCGAACCGCACCAAGGACGGCGAGGCCTTTGAGCTGCTGGCCAACTGCTTCGGGCAGGAGGACATCGAAACGGCCCTCCAAACCGGTGCCAGCGGCGTGGGTCTGCTGCGCAGCGGCTACATGATGCTGCCGGGCCGCCCGGTGGACGAGCAGGAGCAGTATGTGTTCTATCACTCCTGCCTTGCTGCGGCAAAGGGCGGTGTCGTCACGGTCCGCACCTTCGACTTTGGCGCAGACCGCACCATGGCCGATGCGCATCAAGGGCCGGAATCCTCCAAGCTGGGGCTGCGCGGCATCCGCAGCAGTCTGCGCCGCCCCCACCAGTTCGAGACCCAGATCTGTGCGCTGCTCCGCGCGGCGGCGGACGGCCCGCTGCGGGTCATGTTCCCGATGGTGACCAACCTTGAAGATTGGGACGAAGCCATGAAGCGGGTGGAGCACTGCCGCCAGCAATTGCGGGAGCGGGGCGAGCGGTTCAACGAGAAGACCCCCTTCGGCGTCATGTTCAGCGTGCCCTCAGCCTGCCTGACGGCGGAAGAATTCGTGGCTCGCGGGTGCGATTTCTTCGTCATCGAGACCAACGATCTGACCCAGTACACCCACGCCGTTGACCGGGACCTCTCCATTGCAGAGCGCTACTACCGCCCCGCCAGCCATGCGATGAAAAAGCTCATCGCCATGGTCATGGAAGCCGCCGACGGGGGGCAGATCCCCGTGACCATCTGCGGCATGGCCGTCGGCAACCCGGCCAATACGATCCAGTACCTGAAACTCGGCCTCCGCAGCTTCTCCATGAGCCCCCAGAGCCTCATCGGCGTGAAGCGCGCACTGCTGGAAGCAGACAGCCGGGATTGACAGAAAGAATAAACTGTAGCACTATGTACTACTGAAGCATAAAAAAGGGGCTGCTGCACATCGTTTTAGCCGAACGTGCAGCAGCCCCTTTTTGTTTGAAAGAGCGTTATTCCAGATTCCCCGTCAGGGTCATAACGGCGGAGAGGACGGCCAGCGGGGCCGTCTCACAGCGGAGAATGCGGGGGCCGAGGCCGACGGTCTTGGCACCGGCTTTGGCGGCCATCTCGGCCTCCTCGGCGGCAAAACCGCCCTCTGCGCCGGTGATGACGGCGATCTTCCGCTTCCGGCCGTCGGCGGGCTGGAGGTCTGCCAGCAGCTCCCGGAGGGGAGCGCCGCCGCACTCGTAGCAGAAGAGCACGAGGTCGTACCCTTCCAGACTGCGGCAGAGCGCGCCGAAGTTGGGCAGCGGGAGGGCCACATCCGGCAAAACGCCCCGGCCGCACTGCTTGGCGGCTTCAAAGGCGATGCGGTTGTAGCGCTCGTTT
>OJRT01000451.1_pt1 | contig 20223 bp, 21 predicted proteins | sample 1599281 | NCBI WGS metagenome assembly OJRT01 (sample SAMN03922458, study PRJEB24848) | human gut metagenome | isolation source: stool sample | host: Homo sapiens | place: Germany | collected 2009-11 | reverse complement strand
CGTTCATCCCCTGCGGTGCGAAAGTGCCCTTCATCTCCATGGTCGCCGGAGAACATCTTTGTCTTCTTCAGCATAATGCCGGAGATGATGATGGCAGCCATACCGACGAAGTAGGCGGAGGTGGCGACCCATGCGGCACCACCGAAGATCGCGCCGGCGACCATGGAGATGAAGGGCACTTTCGCACCGCAGGGGATGAACGTGGTGGTCATGATCGTCATACGGCGGTCACGCTCGTTTTCAATGGTACGGGAGGCCATGACGCCCGGAACGCCGCAGCCGACACCGACGAGCATCGGGATGAAGGACTTACCGGAAAGGCCGAACTTACGGAAGATACGGTCGAGCACGAAGGCGATACGGGCCATGTAGCCGCAGGCCTCGAGGAAGGCGAGCATCAGGAACAGGACCAGCATCTGAGGCACGAAGCCGAGCACCGCGCCGACACCGGCGACGATACCGTCGAGGATCAGGCCGTTGAGCCAGTCAGCCGTACCGGCAGCGTCAAGCGCATCGCCGATCAGAACGGGGACACCCGGGACCCAAACGCCGTAGTCAGCCGGGTCGGGCTCGTCAAAGCCGTTCTCTTCGAAGTAGCTGACAGCGTCCACATAGGTCATCTGGACAACATCGTCCATCTTGTCCGCGCCCTCGGGCAGCGCGTCGTAGTAGGCGGTCATCTCATTGATGGCGAGGGTCTCTTCATCCTCAACATCAACGGTTGCCGTGTCTTCGGTGGGCTGGAAGGCCTTGAGCTCTTCGAGCGCCGTGTCGGCGTCGAACTCTTCGTCGCCCGTGTCGATGCCAGCAAAGGCGTTGATCGCTTCGGAAGCGGCGGTGTAATCATCGCTCGCTTCGCCATAGGCGGCGGAGCCGATGCCGAACAGATGCCAGCCGTCGCCGAACAGGCCGTCGTTTGCCCAGTCGGTCGCGGGCGCGCCCACGCCGACCATAGCGACCCAGTACACAAGGAACATCACGACCGCGAAGATGGGCAGGCCCAGCCAGCGGTTGGTGACAACCTTATCGATCTTATCGGAGGTGGAGAGCTTTTCCGTGCTCTTTTTCTTGTAGCAGCCCTTGATGAGCTGGGCGATGTAGATGTAGCGCTCGTTGGTGATGATGCTCTCGGCATCGTCGTCGAGCTCGGTCTCCGCCGCCTTGATGTCCTCTTCGATGTGGTTCATCGTCTCGGTGGGGATGCTGAGCTTTTCAAGCACCTTGTCGTCGCGCTCAAAGATCTTGATCGCGTACCAGCGCTGCTGCTCTTCCGGCATGGAGTGCACGGCCGCCTCTTCGATATGGGCGATGGCGTGCTCGACAGGGCCGGAGAAGGTGTGCATTGGGACGGTCTTGGTGCCCTTGGCGGCGCGGATGGCAGCCTCGGCAGCGTCCATGACGCCGTCGCCCTTGAGTGCGGATATCTCGATGATCTCGCAGCCAAGCTCACGGGAGAGCTCCTTGACGTTGATCTCATCACCGTTCTTGCGGACGATATCCATCATGTTGATGGCGATGACCACGGGGATGCCGAGCTCAGTGAGCTGGGTGGTGAGATACAGGTTACGCTCGAGGTTCGTGCCGTCGATGATGTTCAGGATCGCGTCAGGACGCTCGGTGATGAGGTAGTTACGGGCGACGACTTCCTCCAGCGTGTAGGGGGACAGGGAGTAAATACCGGGAAGGTCCATGATGACCACGTCATCGTGCTTCTTGAGCTTACCTTCCTTCTTTTCCACGGTGACGCCGGGCCAGTTACCGACGAACTGGTTCGAACCGGTCAGCGCATTAAACAGCGTCGTCTTACCGCAGTTGGGGTTGCCCGCGAGGGCAATTTTGATCTGCTTTTCCATGTTTCTTACTGCTCCTTCTTGTTAAGTTTCCTTAACTTATGTAGAAATAAATTATTCAACTTCGATCATTTCGGTGTCCGCCTTACGCAGCGACAGCTCGTAGCCGCGCACGGTGACCTCCATCGGGTCGCCCAGCGGCGCTACCTTGCGCACGAACACCTCAGTGCCTTTGGTGATGCCCATATCCATGATACGGCGCTTGACGGGGCCCTCGCCATGGAGCTTGACGACTTTGACGGTCTCGCCGATCTTGACTTCACGCAGTGTTTTCATAATCTCTCTCCTTTTATTTGAAAAATTGCTCAAACCATGATTTTTCTTGCCATTTCTTCACTAATGGCAACGCGGGCTTCCTTGACCTTGACGATCACGTTCCCGCCGAGCGATGACACGATGCTCACCGTGCCCCCGGCCACAAAGCCGAGATCTTCGAGATGCTTTTTGACTTCAGCACTCCCGCCGACTTTGAGGATGGTATTTTCTTCTCCGGCATTCGCCAGTGTAAGCGGCATCATTATTTATCCCTCCGCATGCTGTTGGTCTGGCACTTTTCTCATCGCGGCGATCCGCAATTCGCCGTCTCAAAGTTAGTGCCGTTTAACTTTCGCCCGTTAGTTTAATCTCTCTAACCTATTTTGTCAAGAGGTTTTGTGAACATTTTTTTAATGCTTGCATTTTTTGTTAGAGCATGTTAACCTATTATCGTACTTTATTGCGAAGTTGGTGAAACCGCACATGAAAATCCAAAAGGCATCTGAAGATTATCTCGAATCCATGCTGATGATGAAAGAACAGCACGGCTATATCCGTTCGATCGATGTGGCCGACCATCTGGGCGTGACGAAGCCCAGCGTCACCTACGCGACCAAGCGACTGCGCGAAAATGGATATATCGAGATGGACCGCGACGGCCTCATCACACTGACAGACCGCGGCATGGCGATTGCAGCAAAGATGCTCGACCGCCACCACACGCTCACAAAATTTTTCATCGCCCTCGGCGTGGACGAAAAGACCGCTGAGGAGGATGCGTGCAAGATCGAGCACGACATCAGCCAGCAGACATACGACGCGATCTGCGAGCACGCAAGGCTGCACCTTTAATGTAGGATCAACGGCCCCGTACCGAAAAGGTGCGGGGCCGTTTTCTTATATTTATAATATAATTTTGTCGATATCTTCCCTTTTTCTCCCGCCGCGCAGGAACAAATCATCCGGTTTTTCCGTCAAAAAGGAAAAATAAAAAAATTTTACGGTTTCGTGAAGCATTTTGCCGGAAATTGCGTCTATTTAAGTAGAAACACTTTTTCACGAGGAAAGGAGGCGCTGCACGATGGAAGACGCGCAGATCATCGAGCTGTTCTTTGCGCGCTCGGAGGATGCCATCAGCGAGCTGGACAAGAAATACGGCAAGTTCTGCCACAAGCTCGCGGACAACATCCTTGCAAGCGCGCAGGATGCGGAGGAGTGCGTGAACGATGCCTATTTGAGCACCTGGAACGCGATCCCGCCGCAGCGTCCGGAGTCGCTTCCGGCGTTTGTCGGCACGCTCGTCCGCCGCTGTTCGATCACGCGCTATCGTGCCAACACGGCAATGAAACGAAACAGCCATTACGATATGTGCATGGAGGAGCTTGAAACATTCCTCGCTTCGCCCCAGCAGGCGATGGAGGAGCACTATGCGGCCAGAGAGCTCGCCGCCGCGATCGAGCGCTTTCTTGACACGCAGAGCAAGGAGAACCGTGTGCTCTTCATGCGCCGCTACTGGTACGCCGACAGCTTTGCCGAGATTGGCAAGCTCCTCGGCATCACCGAGGGCAACGCCCGCCTGCGCCTGACGCGTATGCGCAAGCAGCTCAAGACCTATCTGACCGAACAGGAGGTGCTGGTATGACACCCGAGCTTTTTTCCGACGCCATGAACGAGATCGGCGCGAAATACGTCGAAGAGGCCCTGACCTACAAGCGCCCCGCGCAGCGGAGCTTCTGGAGCAAGCTCGCCAAGCGCGCGGCCATGGTCGCTCTGGTCGCTCTGCTCGCGCTCAGCGGCTTTGCCGCCGCCAGTCCCGATGCGCGGGCCGCTATGATCCACTGGGTGGAAACGTGGACGGGCTCGCAGGTCTCCTATGAATACGCGGGCGACGCCCCCACCGGCGAGCTGCCGTTCTATACGATCACCGCTCTGCCGGACGGTTACACGCTGGACGAAGATATGAGCTACGAGGACTCCGGCTTCCGTCAGCTCTGCTATCAAAGCGGCGACGACCTCATCCTTTTCAGCTATATCTATATGCAGGACGATTCGTTCAGCTATTACGACATGGGCGAGGACACCCAAATCTCCGAGATCACCGTCAACGGCTGCAAGGGCAAGTTTTTCCTTGCGAGCGATGAGTCGCTGTGGAGCACGCTCGAGTGGATCGACGAGGAGAGCAATCTCCACTTCTCGCTCGACGCCAGCGGCGATGAAGCCGTCCTGCGCGCTCTGGCCGAGAGCGTGGCGGTCACAGAGAAGACCGTCGATCTTTCCGACGGCGATGAAGACGAGAATAATCGCCTCGTTCCATGAGGTCGAGGCAAGCGACCTGCTGCACTTTGAGCAGTACGAAAACTTTATGAACTACCTTGCCTCCCTTACCGCGCAGGGATACCGCTTCCAGTGAGCGTGACCGTATTTCAAATTGAGAGAAAAATAAAAAGCGAGAGAACAAGAGAGGAGAACCGCCATGATGGAAAATAACCCGACGCCAAGCCCCGAGCCCGTCCCCGAAGCTGCCCCCATCACCGTTCCCGTCCCCGCAGAAAGCGCTGTCACTCCCCCGCCCGCGCCGCCGGTCATCCCCCTGCGCGAGAGGCCAAACGCGCCGCTGCTGCACAAGGGGTTCCAGAACCTCTTCCGCCTCGGCATCGCCAACATCGTCATCAACCTGCTGAACAACACCTTCAAGCTCGGCGACAAGATCCCGGCGCTCGGCGTTGTGCTGAGCGTGGTGTCGCTCGCGGTCAGCATCCTCACGCTCGTTGTGCTCTGGAAGCTGAGCGCGGCCATTCCCCGCTTCCGCAATGTCGTGTACCTCAACCTTTTTCCGCTGGTCCTGTTTCCCTTTGCCGCGCTTGTCGGATTTTCCAGCTTGCAGGAGCGGATCGACGGATCCAATTCCACCGGCCTGCTCGTCTTTTTGGTACTCCTGCTGGGACTGCTGCTTGTTCTTTCCGCGCTCTCGGCGTACCACCAGCTCACCGCCTGCGCCGAAGCGTTTGACGGCGCAGACGACGCGATGGCGGCAAAATGGCGTTCACTCTGCACCTGGCAGGTCGTGATCATCGGCTGCTTCGGCGCATTCCTTACCCTGCTCCTGCTTTTGGGTCTGTCATCTGCTTCCTTCTTCTACTTCTACAACGGCGGCATGATCGTCCTGCTCCTGTTCATTCTCGCCATTGCCATCGCTCTGGGCGTGGTCGAGATCATAGAGCTCGTGTACCTCAACCGCAGCGCCAAGCTGTACGAGTAAACGTCAACCATCACAAAATGGAAAGGAGTATGTTATGTCTACCATCAACAAGACTTTTCTGCGCGTCCTGCTTGCCATCGCCTGCTGCATCGCCCTCGCGTTCAGTCTGCTGCCGCAGGCCGAGGCCGCAATGCGCGCCGACGTCGTCACCGGCAAGGTGACGCTCAACGGCCAGGTCATCGACAACAAGAACGCCAAGTACCCGCTGCTGACCTATAGCAACATCACTTACTTTCCCATGACGTATCAATTAAGCCGTTTCATGGGCGTGGAGACCGACTGGAACGGTGCCGCCAAGTCGCTCAATATCACCGCAGGCGGCGCGCAGAGCGCCTATGTTGCCGAGACTGGCAAGGCGCAGCGCGGCAGTGTCGCCGTCACACTGGCAAGCTACAAGATCAGCGTCAACGGCGCACAGATCAATAACAAGGAAGAAAAGTATCCCATTTTCAATTATAACGGCATCACCTATTTCCCCCTCACCTGGGCCTACGCGGTCGATTCGTTCGGTTGGAGCTATCAGTGGGACGCTGAAAACGGTCTGCGTATTGACACGACCACCGCTCCCGCCCGCGTGCCGACCGCTCCGGACACTGGCGACGCCGCGCTCGACAAGGCACTCACGATCCTCAACAGCAGCTACGCCACGGGCGGCAAATACCACGGCATGCTTGAAGGCGGCGGCAAGAAGACGAGCTTCGACGCCACGCTCGACGTCAGCAACACACCGGATGTCACCACCGTGAAATTTACTGCCGAGCCGTTCCCATTCTTTGATAACGGTGTCAGTTATTTTGCAAATTACTATGCTGTCAAGGGCGGTTTTGCAAGCGATGAACAGATTGGCATCTCTGGCAACAGCCCGGAACTAGGTGATGTTGGCTATCCGATTTATGCCGAGGTGGCTGTATGGGCGGAGAATAGCTACATCGGCAAATGCTTCCTTGACTGTCAGTTCACAGGTGCGCGCAGCAAACACATCTCAGACTTCAAGCGCACCGCCGCTGCGGGCAGTGCGGAGACCTGGACGCTGCACGTCTCCTATGCGGAGGACAGCTTCACCGGCTACACCGCCGAGCTCAGCGTCGACACGGCCAAGAGCGCCGTAACGCAGATCGTGATCCGCACGGCGAACTATACCCTGACGATGACGCCCGCGTAACGGGGTTCCCCTCCCCGCCGCGGCGCAAAAAAGAAGGACTTCACGCATTGCGTGAAGTCCTTCTTTTTATCTCTTTTCAGTTTGCGAGGTAGTTTTCGCATTCGCCTTCCGGCACGAGCGTGCCGCCCGTCGCCCAGACGATGTGCGCGGCATTCTCCCAGTGCGCGCCAAGGCCGCTGCTTTCGAGATAATCCGTCATCTTGGACAGCTCCATCGCACCGGCAAAGCCCGCGCAGGCGGACGGCTCGACAAAAAGTCCCTCCGTCTCGTGCAGGGCGTGAAGGTCCGTGAACAGATGCTCGTCCGACACCGTGAAGCCGCCGCCGACCATCTCCTTGACCGTCTCCCCCACAAAACCCGAAGGGCGGCTGACAGCGAGGCCGTCCGCCGCGGTGCGGCCCGTCAGGCCAATATCCTGCACGCAGATCGCATTCTGCAAGCCGCTGGCAAGGCCCAGCAGCATGCACGGCGCTTCCACCGGCTCAGTGAAGTAGACGTGTGCCGCGTCGCCGAACTCCTGCTTTAAGCCGAAGCAGATACCGCCCGGCGCGCCGCCGACGCCGCAGGGAATGTAAACGAGCAGCGGGTGCTCCTCGTCGACCGCGATGTTCTGCTCGGCGAGCTGCGCCTTGAGCCGCCGCGCGGCCACGGCGTAGCCAAGGAAGAGGTCGACAGAGTTTTCATCGTCGATAAAATAGCTTCTCGGGTCCTCCGCCGCGTGCTCGCGGCCCTTCTGCACGGCGTAGGAGTAGTCCGCGCCGTATTCGAGCACCGTTATGCCCTTTGCGCGCAGCAGGTCCTTTTTCCACTGCCGCGCGTCCGCGCTCATGTGGACCGTGACCCTGTAGCCGAGCGCCGCGCCCATGATGCCGATGCTCAGCCCCAGATTGCCCGTCGAACCGACGTGCAGCTCATACTGCGAGAAAAAGTTGCGGAACGCGCGCGTGGCAAACACGCTGTAATCATCGCGCATCTCGACCAGCCGGTTCGCAAGCGCTAAGTCCTCCGTGTGCTTGAGCACCGCGTAGCAGCCGCCGCGCGCCTTAACGCTGCCCGCGACGGGCAGGTCGCTGTCGCGCTTTAAAAAGAGCTTACCCGCGAGCTGCGCACCTTCATTTTCGTTGAGCCATGCGCGCATATGCTCGATCTCCGTCAGCGGCGATTCGATGAGGCCGCGATCAGCCGCGGTCTCGGGAAATACCTTCTTGATGAACGGAGCGAAACGCTCCAGCCGCGCCTCGGCATCGTCGACGTCCGTGCGCGTGAGCGGCAGCGCAGCGAGTGCGGCGTCCGCGCTCCCGACATTCGGGTTCATCCAGGCGCTCTCATGGCGCAGCTGCAATTCCCTGACAAATTCCTTACTGTTGAGCATTATTTCCACTCCTGTTCTTCCGTAATGTACTGCTGGGTGCCGCGGTAGATGCGCACCGTGCGCTCGCGGTAGAGCTCCATGACTGCCTGCGCCAGCAGCGCCGGATCATGGCGGGCGTAGCCTCCCTGCGCCGAGAGCAGCGGGTATTCCGCCAGCGCGATTCCCAGCGCCGCGATGCGTTCGCGGTCGACGCGCAGCAGCTCCGCGTCCTCTTCACTGTATCGCGCGGCGAGCTCGCGCGGGATGGGCGCATTGTTGGCAAGGCAGAGGTCGACGATCCCCTCCCGCCCGTGACGCTGTAAGGCTTCCAGATGGTCGGCGGCGGTGTAGCCCTCGGTCTCGCCGTCCTGCGTCATGATGTTGCAGATGTAAAACTTCTGCGCGTGGGATGCGCGGATGGCGTCGGCCACGCCGTTGACAAGCAGATTCGGGATCACGCTTGTATAGAGGCTTCCCGGGCCGAGCAGAATGAGGTCGGCCTCTGAAATGGCCTCAAGCGCGTCAGGCAGCGCCTTCGGGTGCTCCGGCACGAGCGAAATATGGTCAATGCGGCAGTCCTGCTGCTTTTTCGCGTTGAAGATGTGCGATTCGCCCACGACGCGCGCGCCGTTTTCAAACACGGCCTCGAGCTGTACATCCGCGTTCGTCACCGGCAGCACGCGGCCCGAGATTGCCAATACCTGTCCCATCATGGCGACGGCCTCTTCAAAGCTCCCCGCCATGCCGTTGAGCGCCGCAAGCAGCAGGTTTCCGAACGACTGCCCCTTGAGCTGTCCCTCCGGAAAGCGATAGCCAAGAAGTTGCTCCATCACGGGCTCGGTGTTCGCGAGCGCCTGCATACATTGCCGCACGTCGCCCGGCGGCAGAATACCCATTTCACGGCGCAGCACACCGCTCCCGCCGCCGTCGTCCGCCACCGTGACGATAGCCGTTAAGCGGTCTGTATATTTTTTCAATCCCCGCAGCATCGTCGACAGGCCCGTGCCGCCGCCGATGGCGGCGATCTTCGGCCCCGCGGCGCAGCGGGAGGACGCACTACTCTCATATACCATAGGGATTTCCCCTTCAAGCGCATATTTTTCTATGGTAAAGGTAGTATAGCAGGCTTTCACGCAAAATGGAAGTGGGCAAGCGATACAAGTTTTTTCATTTTTTGCAATCAAAATGATAATGTTATACAAAACTCGTATTCTTCTGTCGATTTTTACTGATTCGATGTTTTCACCGCATTGTTGCTTTTATCGCCGCACTGTGGTAGGATACGACAGTAACAATGTCAAAGGAGCACTTTCATGGAACAGCTCACAGCCGCCCAGCAGGCGGCGGAATTGAACAAGAAGAATCTTTTTGCCACCTATAATCACATTGAAGCGGAATTTGTCGAGCCCGACCACGCGATCTTCAAGCTTGAGATCCGCCCCGAGAGCAAGAATCCCTACGGTATCGTGCACGGCGGCGCGATCTACACGATGGCCGACAACGCCACGGGCTACGCCGCCCACACGGATGGTCGATCCTACGTGACGCAGGGCAGCTCGATGCATTTTCTCCGCAACCAGTCGGAGGGCGTCGTGCGCGCGGACGCCAAAGTCCGCCACCGCGGCAGAACGACCTGCCTTGTCAACGTGGACATTTTAGGTGAGGGCGGCAAGCTCCTCGCCACGGGCGAGTTCACCTATTTCTGCATCGACCCCGATATCATGGCACAGAAGGCCGCGCAGCACCGCTAAGGAGGGTTTGACCATGGCATGTGCACTGCTTTACAATTTTAAGGACGCCGCACGGCTGCAAAAGGTCCGCTTCGCGCTCTTCAAGCTCGGTGTGAGCGGGCGCGTCGTCGCGCCGGAGGAGCTTTCGCAGCCGATCGGCTATCTCTGCGATCTTGAGGGCTTCTCCCCTGTCGAGGAAACCGGCGAGGGCGGCTTTTCCGACGAGATGCTCGTGCTCTGCGGTCTTTCCGGTCCGCAGCTCGACGCGCTGCTCTCGTCTCTTCGCCGCAGCCGCGTGGTCGTCGCGCTCAAGGCCGTCGTCACCGATGACAATGCCGCGTGGAGTTCGCTCCAGCTGCACGACGAGCTCCGTCAGGAACACGAGGCGATGAAGGGCACGCGCCCCAAGGATGCCGAAAAACACTCCGCGCACCGCAAATAACCCTTGCAACCGCGCAGAGCAGGCGGTATAATAATAGGGCTTCGAATCGAAGCCCTATTCAAGTATCAATAGTATCCGGGTATAGCGAAGTTGGTATCGCGCCTGCTTTGGGAGTGCCGTGTCGGTATCCGGGACGGGGTAAGGTGAAACGCCGCAAAGCCTTGCGACGCCTGCATTTGCGGGATTTTCCCCGATTGCAGAAAGCGGCACAAAAACAGCTTTGACCACATAAATGACCACAGACAGAAAAAACTTTATTTTTACCCCTCGCCGTGGTATCATGGCAGGAAAGTGAATATCCGGGTGTAGTTCAGCTGATAGAACGCGTGGTTTGGGAGAATACGACCAGCCGGATAATTTAACTTAATAACCGGGTGTAGCGCAGTTGGTAGCGCGCCTGCTTTGGGAGCAGGATGCCGCAGGTTCGAATCCTGTCACTCGGACCACCTTTCCCAGAAAAACCGCCTAAAAAGGCGGTTTTTCTGCGTTATAAGTTCAATTTTCGAAGTGTTATTGACCACATCCCAATTGTGGTCAGAGCGGTAAAGTAGCAGTTGCAGCCTCGGCTCAGAAGAACGCCGAAGACCAAAAAATCCCTAACACATCCCTAACAGCAAGCAGCCCACAAAAATCGCATATCAGGCAATGCGCGATTGAAATTGAGCGTAATCTTCACTATAATAAATTATGATAGGAATTTCATGCGTAGGCATAATCCTTGCCGATGTAATCTCGCGAAATTTACAACCTCTTTTATAGAGTAGAAAAGGAGGTACAACCATATATGGAGTACATAGTAATTGGCATTTGCCTCATAGCGATTGTTGCTATTGGTGCGCGTATATTTTTCAAACCCAAATCGAAAGACACAGTGACACCAACAGTCTCTGTGTCTCCCAAAGAAGACGAAGAACTATCCCTGTCCGCGCCGCAAGGTGAGTCTGCACATGATTTGGTCATTCAAGTAGAAATGCTACCTGCCGAAGCTATCAGCGAAGAAGGCAGTTTGGTTGAGATCACAGACAGCAAAGTCTTGGCTCGAGTTAATAACCTCATTCCCAATTTGGTACAAGCCGGCAACGCCGTGAATAACGCTGTCCAAGCTGTGGAAGCCCAAGGAGAGGTTTTGTATCGTGCTATTATTCCTGCCGGAGCAAAACTAACGAACTCCCGGGGAATGGAAGGTGCTGTTCGAGGTTTCTATCGTGGTGCAGATGGTATCCAAGGGCACGCAAATTTAGTTGCAGTTGAAGCGCAGAAAGGTAGCGCTGTTGTTGCCAACACAGCTGCAGCCGCAATGGGTGTCGCATCCATGGTTGTTGGTCAATATTACATGACACAAATCAACGCAGAGTTAGGACAGATCAGTGACGGCATCTCAAAAATTTCGGATTTCCAAGACAATGAGTATCGGAGCCGGGTTTTCTCCCTGGTCAGCCATGTTAAGACAATCGCTGAGTTTCAGGTGGAGATTCTTGAAAACGATGAATTGAGGCTTTCTAAAATCGCACAGTTGGATAGTCTGGAAGAAGAATGCACTAAACTTTTAGGACAAGCCAATCTCACCTTGGCAGGCTTCGCAAAGAAAACTGACCTCGATTTTGAATCCTATGAAAAGGAATTGCAAGAAGCTCAGAACTGGTACATTTATCAGAACACCTTACTGGAAATGCTCTATAAGATTTCCGACCTGAGATTCACCCTGCATCTCGGTGCAGTGTCCAGAGAGCAGTGTACCGCATTGCTACCGACCTATACTCAGCAAGTCGAGGAAACACAAACTCGCCTAACGCATTGGCATCAAGGAACCACGAAGCGTCTTAGTGTCGATACTGCAGAAATACGCCGGAAGAGGGGTGGTTGGGATAAAGCTATTCATTTCATCCCCGGACTGATAAATGATGAGTGGAATTTCCGCTCCATATCTGAACGAACTGCTGGTATGATCGATTCGCAGGTTGGCGGACACAGTGAACTGCACCATGATAACTCAGACCTCTATGTTGAAGATGTGCAATTGATTTCGAAGGACGGAAAAGTGTACTATTTGCCTTCGCGCAAAAAATGAGGGAGTTTTCCTTTCAATTGAAAAGGATTGGCCCAAGGGACGCAATCTTGTCCCTTGGGCCTTGTTTCCCTTATCCCACTCTCTCGAACGGTATCACCTTGCACCGGCTCTGCTCCGGCGGGTCGGGAGGTTCCGGCGTGGTCGTTGCCGTGGCGGATTCCATGAAGCCGCCGATCTTCTCAGCCGCGCCTCTTTGCATATCGTTGGTGATGTGCGTGTAGGTGTCCAGAGTGAATCCGGCACTGTAGTGACCCAGCATGCTGGACAGGGTCTTTACATCCACGCCGCTGGAGATCGCCATGGTCGCGAAGGTGTGTCTGAGGTCGTGGAAGCGCACATGCTCCTCGATGCCTGCGTTTTTCAGCAGCTTCCGGTTGATCCTCGACACGGCGTCCGGACTCCAGTAGCCGCCCGTCCGGGGCGACGGGAACAGGATGGGGTTGTCCGGGTGCTGTTCGTGTTCCTGCACCAGCAGGTCGACGGCCTGCTGCGACAGTGCCACCTTGCGGACAGAGTTTTTCGTTTTTGGTTCTGTCACATCCAGCTCGCCCTCCATGCGGGTGACCTGCTTATTCACCGTCAGGATGCGCTCTTTTACATTCAAGTCCTCCCACTGGAGCGCCAGCAGTTCTCCCCGGCGCAGGCCGCTGGACAACTCCAGATAGAACATAGGCAGGACGCCGTACTTCTCCGCTTCCTGGAGGTATCTGCCGATCCTCTCCGGCGGGAGGATGGTCATCTCTTTCTTGTCCTTGGGCGGGATACGGCAGTTCTCACAGGGGTTGTACGGGATGAGCCGCTCTTTCACCGCCTGCTTCAGCGCCGCCTGCAGCACCGCATGGACACGCCGCACGAAGGTGTTGGACAAGGCTTTGTCGTTCTGTTTCGCCCCACGCTGCATCCTGCCGTTTTCTTTCAGGTCGTTATACATTCTCTGGATGTGGATGGACGAGAGCTGCTTAAGCTTGATCGCGCCGATGGCCGGGATGATGTGGTGTTCAATGATCCCCTCATAGCCCTTGGCGGTGTTGTAGCGGATGTTGGGCTTGCTGTAAGTTTCAAACCACAGGCGGCACCACTCTGCTGCGGTGTAGTCGCCCGTGTGATTGAGTGGCACGCCGCGATTCTCCCGAATGGCTTTCGCCAGCTTTTCTTTGCACTCCGCCTGGGTCTTGGCGGACACGCTTTTCTGGATGGCCCGGCCGGTGACCGGGTCGATGCCCTGGGTGTATCTGCCCTCCCAGCGGCCACTGGGCTTTTTGCGGATACTTCCCTCGCCGTTGGCTCGTTTCTTTGCCATTTATGATCCCTCCTTTTTAACACAAACACATACCACAGAGTTTTTGGAATAGCTACTAAAATATTTCAGATTTTTTCGCGGCCTGTTCATCGATCCATTCCATGAATTTGTCACGGGGAACGATGATGCGGCTGCCCAGGGTAATGGTGGGGAAATCCCTGCGGTGAGCTACCTCATAGGCATGGGCCAGGCCGATGCCCAGCACATGGGACACATCCTCCACGGTCAGCATCAGCGGGAGTTCATCGAACGAATTGTATTTGGATTTTCTCATTCAGTTCCTTTCTACCTTCCGTGCGGAAGGGTTTTATTCTTTGTTTTGCGGCGCAGTTTCTGCGCCGCTTACATGGTCATGTCTGGCCACTGCTCCTCATGGTCATCCGGTTTATGACCCGAGGCCATACGCTTCTCCTGTAGCTTCTTCAGCCGCTTCCGGTCGATCTGGATACCGCCGGGGCGGGACTTAGGTACGGAGTTGTCCCGGAACACCCGGCTCATGTGATGGAGCAGCCGGGTCACCGCCAGCATTGCAGAGGGCGGGCGGTTTTCTTCCAGATGGTTCAGGAGATACTGGGCATACTGGTTACCCTGCTCGGCGGATCGGGTCAGCCAGTGGATTGCTCGTTCCTCATCACAGGGGAGTTCCTTTCCGGTGAGGTACAGCTTGCCCAGCATGTACTGGGCGTAGGGATTTCCTCTCTCAGCCGACCTGGTGAACCACTCTATGGCATGTTCAGTATCCTTTTCAATTAGTTTACCTTTGAGACACTCCTTGGCCAGCCGATACATGGCGTAGCTGCTTCCGTTGACCGCGGCGGTGTACAGCCAATTCATTCCCAGACGGATATCCCGAACCTCCACATCATCGGAGAGGTACAGCTTGGCCAGGGAGTACTGTGCCACCAGATGCCCCTGCTCCGCCGCGCGCTTGAACCAGTACCGCGCTTCCACCGAGTCCGGGATCAGCAGAGGACCGTCCCGCCAGAGCTTTCCCATCAGGTACTGGGCGTACATATCGCCGCTTTCCGCCAGCTTTTCCATTTCAGAGACGGCTTCGCCGCGCTCCCCCATGGTCAGGCTCTCGTCCCGGATCACATCCCGGAGCGCCCAGTAGTCGTAAGACTCGTTTCGGAATTCTTCCGGCTCATCGTACTGACCGAGATTCTTTTCCTCGAAGGTGAGCTCATCCAGTCGCAGGCGCTCCGCCTCACAGATGATGGCGTTTTTGATCTGCGTGAACTCTTTCTGCTTTGAGAGAGGAACACGCTCCCGGGACTTGTCGTGGTAGTAGCTGTCCACCTTGCCCTGAAGCATCATCCATTTTTCATAGCACTTGCTCACGGCTGGGAGCCGTTCCATCTCGTCCACGATCTCATCCACCAGATTCTTCAGCCGCTTTGGAAGATAGCCGTAGGACTTTTTTCCTTTGACCGCTCCGAGCTGCGCCGCCAGCTCCAGCATAAGCTGCTCGGCGTTTGGGTGGTCGCACACGCCGTCCTGCATAGCGTGTACCAGTTCCAGCATCGCCCGGCGGGATTCCCGTGCCAACTCGTCTCTGGAATCAGACTTCTGTTCGTAGAGATGGAGCATTTCGTTGCGGAAAATATCGTTGGTGAGTTTGGATTTGATCTGACGGATACCTTCCTTGGAGAGATAGGCCTGTCCCGGCTTTGCGGACCAGGCCATCATGTGGATGTGTGGGTGCTCGCCCTCGTCGTGGAAGGCTGCGTACCAGCGGAAGTCACCGGGCGGGATCTTCATCGCCGCCGCAATGTCGTTGCGGTGCGCCTGGATGAGATTTCGCCACGCCGCGACGTTATCAAACCCAAGCCGGGCAGCATCCTCACGTTTGAGGGAGATGATGTGCGTCCATACATTTCCGGTGTAGCTCTCTAACTCTGCCATGGCCTTCTCCAGTGAAACGGAATCACCATCACCGAACAGACCGTGAGCGCCGATGCGCTCGGCACGTGGCCGGGTGGCAATGTACTTCATGTACTGCTCCGACTCGTGAATGGAATCCCAGTTGGCTTCAAGAGCCAGCGTGATGAACGCAGAGGCGTTGATCTTGGTGGGTTTCGTCAGGTAGTCCTCGTACTCATAGAGCGTCTTGCTGTCCGGGAAGTCTTTGACCAGTTTTGCGATGAGCTGCTCCTGCTTTCGTGTGGGCGGACGGTCATCTGGGATAAGCTCCACCCGCTCCCGCGTTGCGATGTAGCGAAGGTATCCGGAGGCCCCGCCGGTGCTTTTGATATAGGGACTCTTGAGGATCAGTCTTGCCATTCGTCATCATCCCAGTCCGGCTCCTGACGGGAGCGCGCATACTTCTCCAGAGAGATGGTACCGTTTGTGGCTTTCACATTCCGGACACTCTGCGTGCGTCTACGCTTCAAGTCATCCCGGTCCATCTCGAACGCTTCCGCGATAATTCCGTTGGTCATGTCCTGCTCCACGCATCTGGTAAAATCTCTGCGGGCGATATAGTCCTCCAATCTGCTCAGCCTGCCGTCGATGGCAGACATGATCGCCATGGGCAGCAGCGTTCTGTTGTCCTGTATCTCCAGATGATCCACATAAAAGTTCACCGCCTTCTCCACGAACTCATTCATGCTTTGGCAGTTGTCGGCGGCGTACCATTGCTCGATCCTTCTTCTGGTTTCCGGCTGCATCCGGAATGCAATACGATCTCTGGTTTCTTTACTCATTCAATTCCTCCTTTTTGCTGTAAGACATCCTTGAAAAGCCCTGCAACACGGGGCTTTGGGGAAAGCTGACGCCATCGGTGCTTATTTCGCCTCGCAAAGACGCCAGCTTCAAGCGTCCAAAACTGCCCGCACTGCGGGCAGAAGTGGCGGCTGCGGCGGCGCTTGCGACGCCATGCCTTTATCCTGCTTTTTCTTTCGTCCTGCAAAAGTCTGCCGAAAACGGCTCACATCCGGCTTCAATCCTCTGGCTGGGACTGGGACTCGCTTCCTCCCGGAAAGGCGCACACAAGGCGTTCTGGCGGCCCTGGGCGTTGGACTTTTCGAGGAGCTGCGCCGCACGATAGCGGGCGGCAGCCTCCTCTGCCTGCCGGAACTGTCGCTCATAGAACGCTTCGAGTACACCCGGGATAGGACGAATGGTGTAGAGCAGATTTCCGTTCAGCGGTTTTCCATCTTTGCTCTGCATGATGGTCGGCTCCGTGTAGATGAGGCCTTTCTCCTCCAGCTGCCGCACGTACTTTGCCACCGTATTTTCACTCATGCCGATTGCATGGCCGATGGTTTTGTAACTGGGATAGCACTGGTAGGTTTCACGGTTCTCACACCGGAGCAGATAGGCGTAGAGGGATATCTCCCGGTAATCCAGACCGATGCTGAATATCTCGTTGGGCACCATAAAATAGTTTTTCTCTGCACTGCGCTTGGGCCATTTGTTGTAACTCAATTCATACCTCCTGTGTTGTTGTAGACTTCTGCGGCACTCACACAGGGAGCGTGCGGAAAGTTTTCATTGCTTTTCCGCTGCCCGTTTGCTATACTTTGGTTAGTTGATTTGCGCGTGCCTGTGTGTGCGCCGAGCCGCCGGACTGTTGCCGCAGTCACGGCGGTTTTTGTTTTGCGGTCGTACTGGTGTGCACCCCTCCTTTGCTTTGCAGCTGAGTCTTTTACTTTCATCTGTGAGCTATCTTTTTTGCCTCCTCCGTGTTAGAATGATTTATATAGCCGTGCCGTTGGAAACGGCACATAGCAAAAGGCCGTGCTCCCGGGAACATGGCCAGAGAAGGAATGGCCTTCCGAGCGAGTTGCCGTATGGCGAAGAGTGCTCATGCTCTCATAGGGTGCTCTGTCAAAGGCCTTGTGGGTTCGTCAGCGCGGAGAGCGTGCCGTACCGAACCGAAGGAAACTCCACCCGGGTGAAATTGTCCTTCTACTATTACTTAGAGAAAAATTGTAAAATCGGAAGGTCGATAATTGTAAACTTTTTGCGAACGTAGAAAAGGCGGTGAGTTTATGTCCTTCAAGGATACCCAGTCTTACAAAGAACTTCAGTCCGACTGGCGCTGGATACACTCTATGGATCCGGAAGCTGCCGCTGCCGCAGACCAGTGGGTGAAGGAGCATCCGGAGGAGTGGAAGGAGCTGGAGCATATGCTCTACTACAGCGAGGCCAACTTCCGCAAGCGTGTTGCGCCGGACACTCTGGAAGATGTGGATATCAAACAGCCCCGATCTTATAATCCGGAAGCGTTCCTGCCAGAGGAAGTGCGCAACGCGATCTACGATGATATGCGCTGGTTTGACCGGGCGAAGTATCTGCCAGAGGGATCTGATGAAGACCCGCTCATATATGTGCGCAAAGAAATTGACGAGGGACTACATGAGCTGACCGAGTTGCAGCGGGAGATCCTGTTTCGCACCGTCATCAACGGCGAGTCCACCGAGTCCGTCGCACAGGACAAACAGTGCTCGTCCAGAAACATCCGGGATATCCGCGCCCGTGCGCTTCGACAGATACGGGCCAAAATCAAAAGACGTGAAGGCTACGGCAGGCCCGACGTTGCCATCATTATTTTGCTGTTTATGCTGCTTGTTGGTGTTCCGCTTGTTTGCTGGGGAGAACAGCTTTGGACCGCATATCCCTGGCTGGAGCCTGTGGCTGCAGTGCTTAGCGCATTGGTTGTGGCTGTCATGTTCCAAAGTTCCCTTCGCAGAGAAGCAGAAAGGCTGCTGCGCCAGCATTGGGCCAGCCTGAATGGATCGCAGGAAAATCAATGACTATGAAAGAGGGAGTGAAGCACTTGCGGTGTTTCACACTCTCTTTCATTGGGCGATAATTTGCATTATGAGAAGTTCTCTGACGGCAGCGTGAAATGTATCGAGGATGAGATACCGTTTGACCTGCCGGAAGGGTGGGCGTGGGTGAGATTAGGGAACCTAAGTGCAGCTATTCAGTATGGATTGAGCAATTCAGCAGAACCACAAGGTACGCACAGACTTTTGCGAATTACAGATATTCAAGACGGAAAAGTTGATTGGAATGCCGTTCCGTTTACAACAGTAAATGATCCTGAGGCTTATTTACTTAAAACTGGCGACATTGTTTTTGCACGCACCGGAGCCACTGTTGGCAAGTCCTTCTTGATTACTGAAACACCATATCCTTCAGTTTATGCATCATATTTAATCCGAATCCGCCTATTGGGAAGTTTATCTCCCGAGTATATATACCAGTTTTTTGACAGTGCTTGTTATTGGTCGCAGATTACAGACAAATCTGTTGGTGTCGGTCAACCGAATTGTAATGGCACATCGTTAAAAGAGTTATTCATCCCTCTTCCGCCAATAAGCGAGCAACTTAGAATTGTTCCAACAGCCCAGGCTTTGTTGGCGTATGTAGCAAAAATTGATGCTGAGAAAAAGTCTTTACTCTCCATAATAATGGCCACCAAATCCAAAATCCTCGATCTCGCTATTCGTGGCCAGCTTATACCACAAGATCCGAATGATGAACCTGCCTCTGTCCTGCTGGAGCGTATCCGTGCAGAGAAAGAAGAACTCATCAAGCAGGGTAAGATTAAGCGTGACAAGAAGGAATCCGTCATCTTCCGTGGTGAGGATAACTCTTATTATGAGAAGATTGGTAACAAGGTCGAAAACATCAGCGATGAAATACCTTTTGAATTGCCTGATGGATGGATGTGGTGTAGAGGGCGTTCCTGCTTTTCGGGCATGGAGAGTACGAAACCACAAGGTGAGTTCTTTGATTACATTGATATTGATGCCATCGATAATCGTCTCCATCGAATCAAGACCGCAAAGCATCTCCCAGTGCCTGAGGCTCCAAGTCGCGCGAGCCGTGCAGTAAAAACTGGAAGCGTTCTGTTCTCATTGGTTAGACCGTATCTTGAAAATATTGCACTCGTAGAGGAAGCGCATAGTCACTGTATTGCATCGACTGGTTTCTATGTTTGCAACTCCAACGGTATACTGTTACCCAAATTCATGTTTTTACTGATGATATCGAGTTATGTGGTTAGCGGCCTAAATCAATATATGAAGGGAGATAATTCTCCGTCTATAAGTAAAGACAATATCGAAAGTTGGCTTTACCCGGTACCACCGTTGGCAGAACAGAAAACTATCTGCGCCAAACTGAAAACGGTGTTTACTCTGATTGAGAATGTAGAAAAGAGCCTCAGATGAGGCTCTTTTCCATTTGGTTGAGTTCAAACAGCATTGCGTCAATCGTTTCAGTTATTCTGCGTTGTTCAAATACTGGTGGGAGCGGGACAATAGCTCGTTTTAGCATATCTTGTGTAAGCTGATTGATAGCGGTGGAGTTACTGTCATCGAATACACTTCTAAAGAAGCTTGAACGAAGGTAATGCACGATATACTCAAAATACTCTGTCCTATATATCGCCATGAATGCTCCAAATGATGCAGGTTCTCCTAAATCTGGAATTAACGCACATTTACCAACAAGAGCTCTACTCCCGTTTCGGGCGCAAATCAAGATATCATTCTTCTGTACATATTGATTTTCTCTGATAGTGGTTTTAGCACGAACCAAGTCACTCAAATCAACTTGGTCGTTGACGATGTTGCACGAACGCAAAACTATGACTCCATCCGGTTCTATATTAGTAGGACGATATGTGAGGCCAATGTTGGTTGTTCCAATCATAGAAAGATTGCACCACTCCCAACCATCAGGAAGTTCAAAAGGAAGCTGATCATCAAGGCAATGCAGCTTTCCATCGGGCATCTTCTCATAATAAGAGATAGTCACATATTTCCCCTATAATATTGGCGCGATAA
>OJRT01000387.1_pt1 | contig 22432 bp, 25 predicted proteins | sample 1599281 | NCBI WGS metagenome assembly OJRT01 (sample SAMN03922458, study PRJEB24848) | human gut metagenome | isolation source: stool sample | host: Homo sapiens | place: Germany | collected 2009-11 | reverse complement strand
AGAGCTGCACGCGCTGCGCAGTGTAGGTGCGGTGTACATGGCTTCGCCATGAATCTTCTGCGAGTCGTTACTACTTTCAACCGCGCCTTACTATCGTGAGGCGCGAGTGACGTTTGTTTGGCGGCAGACTGCGTGCGGAATGCGGCATTGCTGCGCTCGCCGCATTGAGCAGTGCTCCGTTAGACGGAAATTAGGCTGCACTTCTACAAGATGGGCAGAGCGGCAGCGGATGATAGAAGCAAATCAAATCGTCTATCAACACCCAACGCGGCAACGCCGCGCGCAGGCATTCCCATTCCGGAGGCACAAAGGCCATTCGAGCCCGAAACTGCCAATTTAAAACCTTTCTCTCGGGGGATCAAAAGGGGGATACTCTCTTTCGTGAAAGAGAGTATCCCCCTTTTATTCGCGCCCCCCTGCTTGCAGGGGACCCTATTTCTCCACAGAATGTGGAAATCACTCACGCCTTGGTGCGATCGTACGAAACGACCACACGACGGTTCGGCTCGGTGCCGATGGAGAACGTTGTCACACTCGGCGTATCCTGGAGCGCGGTGTGGATGACGTGGCGCTCGTAGGCGTTCATGGGCTCGAGGGTGACATTGCGGCGGTACTTCGTCACCTTGCCGGCGACCTTTTCCGCCAGGCGCTCGAGGCTCTGCTCGCGCTTTTCGCGGTAATTTTCCGCATCGACCTGCACGCGGGCGCGGTTCTTCTCGCTGCCGCGGTTGATGCTGTAGTTCGTCAACTGCTGGATGGCGTCAAGCGTTTCGCCGCGGCGGCCGATCAGCGCACCGAGCTTTTCGCCCTCGAGGAAGACCTTATAGCGACCCTTCTCGCTCTCGTAGACCTTGACCTCAGCGGCGGAGTCCATGTGCTCAAGAAGGCCCTTGAGGAACGCGCGGATCTGCTCGCTCTTCTCGTCGTGGCACTCTTCGCCGAGGTCGACAATGGGCTTGGGCTGCGGGGTGGGACGCTCCGCGCGCTCGGCGCGGGGAGCGCGGTTCTCGCGGCGGTCTTCGCGCGCGGGACGGTCGCCGCGTTCTTCCTTGGCGGCGCGGGGTTCTTTCTTCTGCAAAACCTCGGGCGCGTACATGGGCACGGCCTTGGGCGCAGAAGCGGGTTCAACTTTCTTTTCGGGCTTGGGTGCGGCAGGCTTTTCCACCGGCTTGACCTCTTCGGCCTTGCCGTCGTCGTAGCTCACGCGAACGCGCGCGGGCGCGCTGCCGATGCCGAGGAATCCGGCTTTCGCGCGCTCAAGAATTTCAACAGAAACGTCGTCTCTGTCCATCTTCAGCTGCGCGAGCGCGCTCTGGATGGCCTCGTCCTCCGTCTTGCCCGTTACGTCAATAAACTTGATCATTCAGACAAGCTCCTTACAATTATTCTCCGTAGTGCTCGGGGTCGTAGGAACGGCCGCGGGCATAGGGGCGGTCGCCGACGCGTCCGCTTTCGTTCGTGGAATTTTTCTTTTTCGTGGCCTTGGCAGCCTGCTTTTCTGCGCGCTTTTCCTTCAGCGTCTTCTTTTCCGCCTCCTCGGCAGCGAACTTGCGCTGCTGCTCGCGGGCGGCTTCCATGCGGCGCAGACGGTCATCGCGCTTCTGCTTTTCCTTCTCGCTGAGCTCGTCCTCCATGTGGCTCTTATAGTACTTGGTCAGAACCTTCTCCTGGATGGCGTAGAGCAGCGAGTTGACGATCCAGTAGACGCCGAGAGCCGCGGGCAGCGTAAAGCCGATCCACAGCGACATGAGCGGCATCATCCACATCATCATGCGGTTGGAGCGGGCCGCGGCGTCGTTGCCCTCAGCGGCGACGTTGCCGGACATGGAGACCTTGGACTGCAGGAAGCTCAAAGCACCGGAAATGAACGGGATCAGCACAACGCCGATCACGGGCCAGCCGCCGGTGAAGAAATCCTTCCACACATCCCCCGGCATGACCGTGAGGTCAAGGCCGAGGAAATTGTAGTTCACGTTGAGAAGACCGTCAAACTTGCCGGAAAACTCCGCAAAGTTGTCGGAAATGAACTTGGCAAGGCCGATCTCCTCATAGCCCTTGCGCACGAGCTCGGCATTGTAGCCGAGGGTGGTGGCAAAGGTCGTGATCTCCGTCACGACGTCCTTGGAGAGCATCATGAAGCGGCTGAGCGGCTGACGGATGATGGAATACAGAGCGATGAGGATGGGGAAGGGCAGGAAGCTCCAGAGGCAGCCGCTCATGGGGTTGACCCCCTCCTTGGCGTAGAGCATCTGGATCTCATCGTTCATTTTCTGGGGATTGTTGGCATATTTCGTCTGGATCTCTTTGATCTTGGGCTGGAAGAGATTCATGCGCATCATGCTCTTTTTCGACTTCATCTGGAAGGGCAGCGTGATGAGCTTCACGACGATCGTGAAGAGCACGAGAGCCCAGCCGTAGGAGCCGGTCAGCTCATAGAAGGTGCGCAGGACCCAGGCGAAGGGAACGCAAATGTAGTAGCCGATGGTTGACATTCTTCGGTTTCCTCCGTGGTTTTAGGTTCGGTCACGGGACCGGGTCGTAGATTTTTCCGCCCTTGTAGAACGGATGGCACCGCATGATACGCTTGAAGGCAAGCCAGCCGCCCTTGACCGCCCCGTACTTCTCGATCGCTTCGAGCGCGTATTGAGAGCACGTGGGGATAAAGCGGCAGCAGGGGGGACGGTAGGGTGAGATGGCCCTGCGATAAAACCGGATGAGAAAGAGCATGAGCTTTTTCATGCCTGAATCTCCCATAAATCGAGCTTTTTGCACGTTTTTTCAAACGCGCGCTTGAGCTCCCAGTAGTCCGCGTGGGCGGCCCTTGTGCGGGCGACGACGATGCAGTCGTAGCCCTGCTTCATCTTCCCCTGACTCAAGCGGAAGATCTCGCGGATGCGGCGGCGGACGCGGTTGCGCACGACGGCGTGGCCGAGCTTAGTGCTGACCGTGACGCCGAGGCGGTTGCGCCCGAGCCGGTTTTTCCGGTAATACACCACAAGGCAGGACGAAACACCGGACTTGCCCTTGGCATACATCCGGCGGAATTCGTAATTTTCCTTGACGGTGGTGGTGCTTTTCACGCGTGATCTCCCTGCTTTTGCGGATTTCTCCGCATAGCCTGCAAGGGACGGCGATCGAAACACATTCTCATCGGCCGTCCCTCATTGTTTCATGTGTAGCATACGATACGCAAGTTGCTCCCGCTTTAGTGGGTCAGACGGGCGCGGCCGCGTGCACGACGGCGGGCGATAACCTTGCGGCCGTTGGCAGTGGACATTCTCTTGCGGAAGCCGTGCTCCTTGGAGCGCTGGAGCTTCTTGGGCTGATAGGTGCGAGAAGTAGCCATTTCGTTTTACCTCCTGAAAAAATTTTACCGGCAGCACCCCTTTTGGAGGTACTGCACTTACTCGACGGCGGGCGGAGAAAACTCCCCGCGGACCGCAGTTGATAAAAATAGTGCCGTATTGATGCGGCATACGGGGAGTATTATATCGGTTTTGCCGCATTCTGTCAACCAAAAATACAAAAATCGGTGCATATTTCCATTTCCCGCAAAACCTTGTGGCGCGTATCGAAACATGCAACTATCTCTTGTGTCCTTTTGCCTGTTTTTCATGGCTTTTGCACTGCAAAAAACAGCGTTTTATATTTAGAATATGTGTTGCGTTCGCGCGCGTTTTTTGGTATAATGTAGGGAGTAAATTTTCGGCTGTCACAGCCGTTTATTCCAAAGAAAGAAAGGAGCGCTTCCGTGAACTCTGTTGCAGACATCTGGAAGATCGTTCTCTCCCGCCTCAGTCAGGACTTGTCCGAGACGACCATCTCCACGTGGTTCGACGAGGTGGAGGCCGTGTCCATCAAGGACCGCACGCTGTACCTCCACTGCCCGAACGATTTTAAGCGCAGCACGATCGAATCCATGTTCTCTGACCGCATCAAGGATTCCCTGCGGGACATTTACTCCGCCGATTTCGACGTCAAGCTCCTCTCCACCGCGGAGAGCACCGCCCTTTTCGAGCCTGAGGTCAAAAAGTCCACCGCGCTGCTCGATTCCGGCGAATTCACGTTCAACACGTTCGTCGTCGGCGAATCGAACAAGATGGCCTATGCCGCCGCGCGCGCCGTGGCCGACGGCGTGGGGCACTACAACCCGCTATTTATCTACGGCGACTCCGGCCTTGGCAAAACGCACCTGATCTACGCCATCGCTCATCAGATCCGCACGACGCGCCCGTCGGCGAAGATCATCTACATCAAGGGCGATGATTTCATCAACGAATTCATCGAGCTCGTGCGCGCGGGCCGCGGCAGCGAGTTCCGCGCGAAGTACCGCGACGCGGACCTGCTGCTCGTGGACGACGTGCAGTTCGTCGCAGGCAAGGAGCAGGTGCAGAACGAATTTTTCCATACGTTCAACACGCTCTACGAGGCCGGCCGCCAGATCGTCCTGACCTCCGATCGACCGCCCTCTGACATGCACCTTCTCGACGACCGCCTGCGCACGCGCTTTGAGTGGGGCTTGCTTGTCGATGTGCAGCCGCCCGATTTTGAAACGCGCCTTGCCATCGTGAAGAATAAGGCTGCGCAGTGGGGCACCGTCATCGACGACGACATTGCGCGTTACATCGCCGAGAATGTCACGTCCAACGTCCGTCAGCTCGAGGGCACGATGAACAAGATTCTCGCTTACCGCGACCTCATCGGGCGCGAGATGGACGCCGACGCCGCGCACCGCGCGGTCGAGGACTTTATGAAAAAGAACGCGAATCTCGCCCCCACGGCGGCCATGATCATCACCGAAACGTCGCGCTACTTCGGCATCGACGAAGAGGTCATCAAGGGCCCGTCTCGAAGCCGCGAGGCCGTCAACGCCCGTCAGGCCGCGATGTACCTCGTGCGCCGCATGACGAATCTGTCGACGCCCGATATCGGCCGCGAGTTCGGCAAGCGCGACCATACGACCGTGCTCCACTCGCTCGAGCAGATCGAAAAGAAGATGAAATCCGATCCCGTCTTCAACCAGACGATCAAAGAGATCACTATTAACATCAACTCCAAGAGATAACAAAGTTTTCCACATTATCCACAGGGTTGTGCAGAGGGAAGCTGTGGAAACATTTTTTCAAAATTTTGGGTGTGGAAAGTGATAGAACTTTTCAACAACCCATGAGGGATAAATTTTCCTTGCCATTTCGGGCTAAAATTGGGTTTTCCACATTTTTGCGCCCCTACTGCTGCTATTTCTAAAAACTATCCTTTTTCTTTTCCAAAAGAGAAAAAATCACCCGTTTTACGAAAGGAACGCCGCTATGAAATTCTCCTGCGAAAAGCTGCTGCTGCAGAATGCAGTCAATACCGCCTCCCGCGCCGTCGCGGCGAAAAGCTCCATCCCTGCGCTCGAAGGACTGCTGCTGACCTGCGGCGGCGAGAGCCTGACCGTTTCGGGCTACAACATGCAGACCGGCATCCGCACGAAGTTTGCCGCCGAGGTCGAGGAGTCCGGCGAGCTGGTCGTCAACGCGCGCCTGATCAGCGAGATTTTAAGAAGACTGCCCGACGACGTCGTGACCTTCAACGCGAACGACAAATTTTTGATCCACCTGACCTGCGGTGACGCGGATTTCGACATCATGGGCCTCTCCGCCGCCGATTTCCCCGAGCTGCCCGAGGTCGAGGAGAAGTACGCCGTCCAGATCGCTGAAAAGACGCTCAAGTCCATGATCCAGCAGACGAGCTTCGCCGTTTCGACAAACGAGGCGCGCCCCGTACACATGGGCTCGCTGTTCGAGGTATCTGCCGAGGGGCTGACCGTCGTCTCCGTCGACGGCTTCCGCCTTGCGCTTCGCAAGGAAGCACTTGAAAAGATCGAGGGCGGCGCGTTCTCGTTCGTCGCGCCCGGCACGGCGCTCAATGAGGTCGAGCGCATCTGCGAGGAGATCGACGAGGTCGTGACCATCACGCTCGGCCAGCGCCATATTCTCTTCGAGGTCGGTGAGACCGAGCTCATCTGCCGCCGCTTAGAGGGTGAATTCCTCGATTATAAGAACGCCATCCCGCGCAGAAACCCCATCAACGTCGTCGTCGACACGAAGACGATGCTCCAGAGCCTCGAGCGCGTGAGCGTCGTCATCAGTGAAAAGCTCAAGAGCCCCGTGCGCTGCCAGTTCGGCGAGGACAAGGTGACGATGTCCGCCAAGACCGCCAACGGCGACGCAAAGGACGTCTGCCGCATCGCGGGCGACGGTCAGGGGCTTGAGATTGGCTTCAACAACCGTTATCTGATGGACGCGCTGCGCTACGCGCCCGCCGACACCGTGAGAATGGAACTCAACACCGGCATTTCGCCGGCCATCATCGTTCCCGTCGAGGGCGAAGAGAACTTCCTCTACATGGTGCTGCCCGTGCGCCTGAAGGCAAATTGAGACAAAAAACTGAATCCATATCGTATAAAATGGTACAACGATTTCTGATAGGAATCGCTTTGTAAAGGACTTTTTATGACTGACATTACCATCACCACGGAATTTATCAAATTGCAGGACCTCTTGAAGCTGGCGAATCTGGTCGGCACGGGCGGCGAGGCGAAGATCGTCATCCAGAACGGCGACGTTTCGGTCAACGGCGAGGTCTGCACGATGCGCGGCAAGAAGATCCGCCCGGGCGACACGGTCGCCTTCGACGGCAAAGAGCTGACGGTATCCTATGCGAATTGACGCGCTGGCGCTGCGGAACTTTCGCAATTACGACGCGCTGAATGTCACGTTCGCGCCGGACTGCAACGTCATCGTCGGTGAGAACGCGCAGGGAAAGACGAACCTCTTGGAAGCAATCGTCTATCTCTCTTCCGCCCGTTCGCCGCGCGCGAGGGCGGAAAAAGAGCTCATTTCGTTCGGCAAGAGCGAATGCAGCATCAAGGCGAACGCGTTTGCGCGCAACCGAGATTTTCTGCTCGAGATCGCGCTCGCCGCGGGGAGAAGACGAAAAATTCTCATCAATAAGGTCCCTGCGAAAAAGGGCTCGGATTTGAGCGATGTGCTCGGCGCGGTCTACTTCTGTCCGGAGGATTTATTGCTGATTCGCGATGGCGCGGCGGCGCGGCGCAAGTTCATGGACGACGCGCTCTGCCAGCTTCGCGCGCGCTACGCGCAGGCGCTCAGCGACTATCACCGCGCCTACGAGCACAAGACGCGCATTCTGCGCGACAGCGAGGAGTATCCGTCGCTTCTTGATACTTTGCCGGAATTTGACCTGCGCATGGCGCAGAGCGGAGCGGTCATCATCTACTACCGTGCGCGGTTCTGCGAGCGATTGAAGGAATATGCGGGCATCGCGCACCGCGAATGCTCCGGCGGCAGGGAAGAGCTGGGCGTCGAATACAAGACGGTTTCGACCATTTCAGACCCGCTCGCGCCAATTGAAACGATTTACGACCAGCTGCGCGCGCATCAGGCATCGCATGCGGCGGCGGAACGGGCATCAAGAATGTGCCTTTCCGGCCCGCATAAGGACGATATCGCCGTGACGATCGGCGGCGTGAACGCAAGGCAGTTTTCGTCTCAGGGCCAGACCCGCACGGCGGCGCTGGCGTTCAAGCTCGCCGAGCGGGAGATTTACCGCGAGATCACATCCCGCACACCGCTGCTGTTGCTCGACGATGTTTTGTCCGAGCTGGACCCACGGCGGCAGGAATATGTGCTCAACCGCATCCTTGGCGGGCAGGTGTTTATCACGTGCTGTGAAGAAGATAGACTTGGAACCTTGCTCAGTGGCAAGGTGTTTCACATCGCCAATGGGAAAGTTGTATAGCCGCGCTTTGCGCGGAAGTTTGTCCCGTGCGTCACGGGACTGCCCCACAAAGGGGATATTCTCTTTTGGAAGAGAATACCCCCTTTGGAACCCCAAGAGAAACACGAGGGGCCTTCCCCCTCGACCCCGCTTACATTGCCAGTTTGTAGCTTGAATGACTGCACGCGCTGCGCAGTGTGGGTGCGGTGTACATGGCTTCGCCATGAATCTTCTGCTATTCGCTACTGGTTGCAACCGCGCCTTACTACCGTGAGGCGCGAGTGACAGTAGTTGGGCGGCAGACTGCGTTCGGAATGCGGCATTGCTGCGCTCGCCGCATTGATTAGACTGGCGGTAGACGGGGATTAGGCTGTACTTCTACAAAGATGGGCAAAGCGATAGCGAAGATAGAAGCAAACCAAGTCGTTTAGATACAAAACTTGGCAGGCATTTCCATTCCGGAGGCATAAAAGTCGTTCAAAATCGAGGCTGCCAATCAGACGCCTTTCTTTTGGACGGTCACACCGCCCGTTTTCTTTCTCGGGAAAGAAAATGGGGGGTGTGGTATTGCGGCGTGCACGCCGCATGACCCCGCGCCCCTTTGGGCGCGATATCTGAGGAGGTACCATGTACCTGCACATCGGCAACAATGTCATGCTGCCAGAAAAGCACATCATCGGCGTCTTTGATCTCGAGATCACGTCGCAATCGAAGAGAACATCAGAATTTCTCCGCCGGGCGGAGGATGAGAGCTTAGTCATCGACGCCTGCGAGGACATTCCTAAGTCGTTTTTAGTGTGCGACCACCCGTATCACCCGCAGCTCGTGTATTTATCCGAGCTTTCAAGCCAAACACTGCAAAAGAGAATGGAGGAGCAGACATGAAGATCCCCGTTGCTTTGACAATGCTGGCAAGTCCCTTTTCCCTTGCCCATGATGAGCGGTGGGTATTGCCCATCGCGCTCGGCTTTTTCGCGCTGCTGACGGTGTATTTCACGTGGCGGCTCAAAACAGACGAGGGCGACAAGTGGCTCTTTCGCAAGAAAATGAAGGTGTCGGCGCTCTTCTGGCTTGCATGCGAAGTGCTCTGGCAGTTCCACGGTGCGGATTCGACGTTTCCCGTCGGGCCGATCACGGGCATTTTGTTTCTGTACCTAATGAGTCAGGCGCTGGTGTACGGTATTTACTGCGTGATTCAAAAGAAGAAAACAACAGCCGCGATGTAAGCGGCTTTCCCATCAAAATAGTGCTCGAGGCAGGGAGAAACGGGCCGGAAAGGGCTCCGACCCGGTTCTTCCTGCCTGATGACGAAAGGAGAACCCAAATGGCAGACAATGAGATCCTGCAATCCACGGCGGTGGATGAAAACAACGACTATAACGCCTCAGAGATCCAGGTGCTCGAAGGACTGGAGGCGGTGCGCAAGCGCCCGGGCATGTACATCGGCTCAACGTCGGTAAGCGGCCTGCATCACCTCGTCTACGAAATTGTGGATAACTCCATTGACGAAGCGCTTGCGGGCTACTGCACGGAAATTCAAGTGACGATCAACGAGGGCAACACCATCACCGTTGTGGATAACGGCCGCGGCATTCCGGTCGACATTCAGGCGCAGACGGGACGTCCCGCGCTCGAGGTCGTCTATACCGTGCTGCACGCGGGCGGCAAGTTCGGCGGCGGAGGCTACAAGGTCTCCGGCGGTCTGCACGGCGTCGGCGCGAGCGTTGTCAACGCACTGTCTGAATGGCTGACGGTGCAGGTCCACAAAAACGGCAATATCTACGAGATGAAATTCTCCCGCGGCAAGATCACGCAGGAGATGACGATCATTGGCTCGACCGACCACACGGGCACGACCGTTACGTTCAAGCCCGATCCCGAGATGTTCGAAGAGCTCGAATACTCCTACGAAACGCTGCACACCCGCATGCGCGAGGAGGCGTTTTTGAACGCTGGCCTTCGCATCACGATCGAGGATAAGCGCCTTGAGAGTGAAGAAAAGCCCGAGAGCGAGCGCCGCGACTCGATGTGCTACGAGGGTGGTATCCGCGAATTCGTCACGTGGCTCAACAAGAAGAAAGAGCCGCTGCACAATAACGTCATCTACATGAGCGGCATGAAGGGCGATTCGTTCGCAGAATTGGCGCTCCAGTATGACGACGGCTATCAGGAAAATATCCTGTCGTTCGCTAACAACGTCCACACGCCTGAGGGCGGCATGCACGAGACCGGCTTCAAGGCCGCGCTCACGCGCGTGCTGAACGCCTACGGCATCAAAAACGGCATCATCAAAGAGGGCGACAAGGTCAGCGGCGAGGACTGCCGCGAGGGCCTGACCTGCGTCATTTCCGTCAAGCTCACGAACGCGCAGTTCGAAGGTCAGACGAAGGCAAAGCTCGGAAATTCCGAGATCCGCACACTGGTCGACGGCATCGTCTCCGACCGGCTGATGCAGTTCCTTGAGGAAAACCCCGTCGTGGCGCGCACGATTTTGGATAAGGCGATGACCGCCAACCGCGCGCGCGAGGCCGCGCGCAAGGCGCGCGAATCCATCCGCCGCAAGAGCGCCCTCGGCGGCGCGGCGATGCCCGACAAGCTGCGCGACTGCAACGAAAATAACCCCGAGCTCACCGAGCTCTACATCGTAGAGGGCGATTCGGCAGGCGGCAGCGCCACGCAGGGACGCGACTCGCGCTTCCAGGCGATCCTGCCGCTGTGGGGCAAAATGCTCAACGTCGAAAAGGTGCGCGCCGACAAAATTTACGGCAACGACAAGCTCCAGCCCGTCATCATCGCGCTCGGCGCCGGCCTTGGCGAGGATTTCGATATCAATAAGCTCCGCTACCACAAGGTCATCATCATGGCGGATGCCGATGTCGATGGCTCGCACATCCGAACGCTGCTCTTAACGTTCTTCTTCCGCTATATGCGCCCGCTCATTGAAAACGGCTATGTCTACGCCGCGGTGCCGCCGCTCTACAAGCTCTCGCGCGGCAAGACGCAGCGCGTTGCCTTCTCGGACGAGGAGCGCGACGCCGTTTCCGCCGAGCTTCGCGGCGACAATCCGAACGCAAAGGTCGATATCTCGCGCTTCAAAGGTCTTGGTGAAATGAACCCGCACGAGCTGTGGGAGACGACCATGGATCCCGAAAAGCGCACGCTCAAGCGCATCACGCTCGAAGACGCGGTGCTTGCCGACGAAACGTTCACCGTGCTGATGGGCGAGAAGGTCGAGCCGCGCAAGGAATTCATCGAACAGAACGCGAAATACGCGGTCAATCTGGACTTTTAAGAGAGGAGGACGAAGAAAATGGCACACAAAAACGTGGATTACAAACCCGAAGACATTCAATTCCCCAACCAAAAGATCGTGCAGAGCGAGCTCGTGCACGAGATGCAGTCCTCCTACATCGAATACGCGATGTCGGTCATCGTCGGGCGCGCGCTGCCCGACGTGCGCGACGGCTTGAAGCCTGTCCACCGCCGCATCCTGTACGCCATGTATGAAGACGGTCTCACGAGCGACCGCCCGTTCAAGAAGTCCGCCACCTGCGTGGGCGACGTGCTCGGCCGCTACCATCCGCACGGCGACGCATCGGTCTATGACGCGCTCGTGCGTCTGGCGCAGGATTTCTCCATGCGCTATATGCTCGTCGACGGCCACGGCAACTTCGGTTCCATTGATGGCGACCCTCCGGCTGCCTACCGATACACCGAGGCCAGAATGTCGAAGATCGCCAACGAAATGCTGCGCGACATCGACAAGGAGACCGTCGACTGGGATCCGAACTTCGACGAGAGCCGCAAAGAACCCCGCGTGCTGCCCGCGCGCTTTCCGAACCTGCTGGTCAACGGTTCTTCGGGTATCGCCGTCGGCATGGCGACGAACATCCCGCCGCACAATCTCACGGAGGTCATCAACGCCTGCATCTGCGTGCTCGACAATCCCGAGGCGACGCTTTACGACCTGATGCAGCACGTCACGGGCCCCGACTTCCCGACCAAGGGCATCATTATGGGCCGCAGCGGCATCCGCGCGGCTTACGCCACGGGCCGCGGCAAGATCATCCTGCGCGCCCGCACGGAATTTGAAGAATTCGGCCGCGACCGCACGCGCATCATCGTCACCGAGCTTCCGTATCAAGTGAACAAGCGCATGCTCATCAAGAACATGGCCGATCAGGTGAACGACAAGCGGTTGGAGGGCATTTCCGACATCCGCGACGAGACCGACCGCACGGGTATGCGCATCGTCATTGAAGTCAAGCACGACGCGAATCCGCAGGTGGTCCTGAACCGCCTCTTCGCGCAGACGCAGCTTCAGACGAGCTTTGCCATCAACATGCTGGCGCTCGTCGACAACCAGAAGCAGCCGAAGATCCTGTCCCTGCGCCATATCATCGACGAGTATCTTACCTTCCAGGAAGAGCTCATCACGCGCAGAACGCAGTATGACCTCAAAAAGGCGCGCGAGCGCGAGCACCTGCTGCAAGGCCTTCTCATCGCGCAGGACAACATCGACGAGGTCATCCACATCATCCGCACGAGCTACGACGACGCGAAGGAAAAGCTGATGGAACGCTTCTCGCTCTCCGACGTGCAGGCGCAGGCCATCCTCGACATGCGCCTGAAGGCCTTGCAGGGCCTCGACCGCGAAAAGCTCCAGAACGAGTACGACGAACTCGAAAAGAAGATCGCGTACTTTGTCGAACTGCTCGCAAATGAGACGATGCTCAAGGGCGTTTTGAAGGACGAACTCATCGAAATTCGCGACAAGTATGGCGATGAGCGCAAGACCGAAATTCAGGAGGTCGAGGACGAGATCGACATCGAAGACCTCATCGAGGAGGAGCAGTGCGTCTTCACCCTGACCCGCAACGGCTACATCAAGCGCACGAGCGCGAGCGAGTACACCGCGCAGAGTAAGGGCGGCATGGGCAAGAAGGGCATCACCACCCGCGACGAGGACACGGTGGTCGACGTGTTCACCGCCTCGACCCACGACTATATCCTCTTCTTTACGGACACCGGCAAGGTGTACCGCAAGAAGGGCTATCAGATCCCCGAGAGCGGCAAGGCTGCCAAGGGCACGAACATCGTCAACATCATCCAGGTGGAGACGGGCGAGCGCGTGCAGGCGATGATCCACTTCCGCGACTTGAATGCCGAGAATCTGTTCCTCACCATGGTGACGCGCAACGGCACGGTGAAGAGACTGCCGGTCGAGACGCTCAAGAACCTGCGCAACAACGGCATCCGCGCGCTGAACCTCGACGAGGGCGACGAGCTGGTGTCCGTGCGCGAGACGGACGGCGAGCAGAAGATTCTGATCGCCACGCACGACGGTATGGCGGTCGTCTTTGACGAGACCGATGTCCGTGCGATGGGCCGCACGGCGGTCGGCGTGCGCGGCATCAAGCTACGCGAGGGCGACTATGTCGTTGGCGCCGCCCGCGCCCAGGAGGGCAAGGAAGTCCTGACCATCACCGAAAACGGCTACGGCAAGAAAACACCGGTCGAGGAGTACCGCATCACGAACCGCGGCGGCCTTGGCATCAAGAACTATATGGTGACCGAGAAGACCGGCGGCATCGTCGGCGTCAAGGTCGTGGACGGCAGCGAGGATCTGCTGCTCGTCACGCGCGCGGGTATCCTCATCCGCACGCCGGTGGAGGCCATCCGCACAACAGGCCGCGCCACGCAGGGCGTGATCGTCATGCGCTTCAAGGAAGAGGGAGACAGCGTCATTTCCATGGCGCTCACAGAGCATGAGGAGGATGACGAGGCGTAAGGCCTCGGCCCTCTTTTCCGCGCGTCGCGCGGAGGGATGGCAGCGCCTTTGGCGCTGCACGGGAAAGGGGGCCATTCTCTCACGTGAGAGAATGGCCCCCTTGGACCCACAAGAGAACGCAAGGGGCCTTGCCCCTTGACCCCGCACATTGCGGGTTTGCAGCTTGAATGACTGCACACGCTGCGCATTGCACAGCCGTTGGCAGCTCTGCTGCCTTACGGATGTGGCATACCCCTTGCGGGTAATCAGGTGCGGTGTACATGGCTTCGCCATGAATCCCTGCGAGTCGCGACCTGACAGCAACCGCGCCTTACTATCGTGAGGCGCGAGTGACATTACCTCGGCGGCAGACTGCGTGCGAAATAGCGGCATTGCTTCGCTCGCCGCATTGATTAGAGCAGAAGAGAAGAAAGACTGCCGAGCTTTAGGCCGACACACAGGCCGCAGCGAAAAGAAGCGTCGCGCTCAAGACCGATAATGTCAGAGCGATTGTCCTGTAATTTTTTGAAGAGAACGGACTGTTCGGTGTTAAGCATGGCAAGAAGTTCAAGATACTGTGAATCGTAATAGGATAAGGATGCCCGATAATCGTCGAGTTCATCTTTTGACAAAAAGCGTTCCGGATGTTCGCCATATCCGGCACGGAACAGGGATTCGTAAAGATGCAGCATACAATAACCTCAACAATAAACGAAGTTTTCTTCATGTTTACTTTATTGCAACACGAAGAAAACTTCATGTCAATAGGAAACAGAAATGAATTTTCCCGAATATATCTTAAAACTGAGACAGGAGCGCGGACTAAAGCAGAGCGATGTTGCGTCGTCGATCGGTGTGACCGTCCGCGCTTATCAGGCGTATGAATACGGAAAAAGTGAACCGCGGATGTCGACGCTCATTGCGCTGGCCGATTTTTATGATCTTTCACTGGACGAATTGGTCTGCCGAAAGGCAGAACACGGTGTGTAACACCAAACTTGCGGAAAAACTCTGCATGTAAACTTGAATTTGCTGGAAAGAAACGCTTCTGTCCACTATAATGAAGTACAGTAGTATATCCGAAATAGGCGGAAATTGATGGAGACTGCCGATACGCAGGCAGAGCGACAGCGGAGATAGAAGCAAACCAAGTTGTTTAGATACGACACTTGGCAGGCAGTGCAATCCGCAGGCAAAAAGGATGTTCAAGGGAAGACATACAATGCAGACGCCTTTCTTTTGGACGGTCACACCGCCCGTTTTCTTTCTCGGGAAAGAAAATGGGGGGTGTGCTATGCAGCAGCGTGACGCGCTGCATTTCCTTTGAAAGAGAAAAGAAAATAAAGGGAGGTCACCATGAGAAGAAACATCCACTATAAGCCCAGCAAAAGCGCGAGCATTCTGTCGGGCATTATCGCGTGCGCGATGGGCGTGTTCGGCCTGTTTACCATTCCGAGCATCGGCGCGATGATTGGCTTCAAGGCCATCTGGTGCCTGATGACGTTCGGCATGGGCATCTACAATTTCCTGCTCGCGGCGGGCGTTGTGAAGTACAACGGCGGTTATGAGATCACCGACGAGTCCGATGACGGCGCAAAGGGCGGCAAGTCTGACGCCGAAGCGCGGCTCGAGGAATTGCAGACCCTTTACGACCGCCGCCTCATTACGGAAGAGGAGTATCAGGAAAAACGCAGGGACATTCTGGACCGGCTGTAAGAGAAAGGAGCGCGGACAATGGGAGAAGTTTTGATCCTTATTATCATCGCACTTGTCTGGGGGTTTAAGGCGGCTGTCGCCAACGAGGACAAAAAGGTCAACGATCGGGAAACGGGCAGCATTTCGTCGACGCCCGACGAGTTGATCAAAAAGGCAAAGCGCACAGCCGAGGATCTTGATGCGCTGCGCGGGCAGACGGAAAAAAGCGCCCGAGCCCGACAGAGATCAAGGCGCTCCACAAGCAGCACCGCGCCGACGAGTGGGAGAGAAACGAGCAGCGCCACGCCGATGAGCGCGCACACAGCGAAAAGCGCTGGGAGATCGCGCGCAGGAAGCAAGCCGACAGCGGTGAGGTGCATTCTGTCCACATGGACAGCTGCGAGGACCGGCTTGAGAGTTTGAAGGTCTTATATGACGCGGGCATTCTGGACCGCGAGGAATACGCCCAGCGCGTCGCGCGCGTCAAGCGTCAGCACGCGCAGAGCGGCAGTTATTGAGCAAAAAAGGAAGCGAATACACCATGTATGACGAACTGACACAGGTCGACATTGACAAGATGAAGGCAGAGCTGGAGCACCGCCGTTTGGAGCTTCGCCCCAAGCTCATCGAAGATGTGCAGACGGCGCGCGCGTTCGGCGACTTGAGCGAAAACTACGAGTACAAGGTCGCCAAGCAGGAGAAAAACCGCAACGAGAGCCGCATCCGTTACTTGGAGCGCATGATCGCGACGGCGAAGGTCATCGAAGTGAATGAAAAAGAGGGCACCGTCGGCCTTTTTGACCACGTGGTGCTCTATAACGAAAAGCTGGGGAAAGAGCAGAACATCCAGCTCGTGACCACCCTGCGGCAGAACGCGCTCAAGGGCCTCATCAGCAAGGAATCGCCCGTCGGCAAGGCCATCCTGGGGAAAAAGGTCGGCGACCGCGTCGAGATCGTCGTCTCGCCGGAAATGAAGTACACGGTCGAAATTCGTTCGATCACGCCGGGCGAGGACGATGCATCGCTCGAGATCAGCTCTTATTGAGGAAACGCATGAAACAGGTCATTATCTATACCGACGGCGCGTGCTCGGGCAACCCCGGCCCCGGCGGCTGGGGCGCGGTGCTCAAATACGGCGCGCATGAGCGCGAGCTCTCCGGCGGTGAGGCGAGCACGACGAACAACCGCATGGAGCTCACCGCCGTCATCGAGGCGCTGCGGCTCTTAAAAGAGCCGTGCGTCGTGGAGCTCTATTCCGACTCGCGCTACGTCATCGACGCGCTTGAAAAGCGCTGGGCCTACGGCTGGAAACAGCGCGGCTGGGTCAAAAGCGACAAAAAGCCCGCGCTGAACGTCGATTTGTGGGAGCAGCTCTTGTCCCTCATCGCCCGGCACGAAATGCACTACCACTGGGTCAAAGGCCACGCGGAGAATGAGTACAACAACCGCTGCGATGAGATGGCGGTGGCAGAGTGGCATAAGTTTAAGTGAGGGATAGCGTGGCCTTTCGCCGGAAGTCCGGCGGCGCGAGCGGAGAATTCACTTCGCCGCCGTAAGACATGCAATAAAATAGGGTTCCCGCGCGGCCTGCCGCGTGGGAAAATAATGCCGCGACGGTGAATCAGTTTAAGTAAGAATAAAACCAACGACAATTACAGAAAGAAGGTTGATTCCGGAGAAGACGGTTGGAAAGCTCAGGCAGGGCTGGGGCAGCATTTGTTTCCTTTTAGCGCCCTGGTGGAAGTACGGCAAGACCTTAATGGTCGGCTCGTTTATCTCATCGGTGCTGTTTGTGCCGGCGGCGGGGTATTTTTCCGCGACGCTGGCGCAGGCGGTGATCGAAATGATCGAAGCGGGAAAGCCGTTTGAAGCGGCATTTTTGACGGGCCTGACATACCTTTTGCTCGCGCTGGCGCTCAATCTGCTCCACGCGGTGTACGAGGATTTTTACCTCCGGTGGAAAAAGCAGGAGATCGAGGGGACGATCGAGCGGTCGATCTACGAAAAAGCCCTGATGGTCGACTACCGGCACTTTGACGATCCGAGCTATTTCGACAGCTACAAGCTAACGACGGAGAAATTTGCCTCGCAGTCGTCGGAGACGCTGCAAAATCTCTTCTCGCTTTTGAGCGGCGTCGCGAAATGCATTGTCTACGGCGCGCTGATCGCGTCGCAGGGCATTGCGCTGCTGCTCATCGTTCTGGGCTGCTCTGCGTTTGTCGCGTATGCGCAAATTTACTGGAGCAGGGTGTCCGTGGAGCGTGAGACGGCCATGGTCAACGACCAGCGGAAGGCTGACTATCTGCGGCGGCTGTTTTTTGACCATACGGCGGTCGCCGACCTGCGCGCGTCAAACATCAAAAAGCCGCTTTTTTCGCTGTTCGACGGCTCTGTGAAGAGCAGGGCCGCGATCTATCGAAAATACGGCGCAAAGGAATTTTTGACCGATATTCTGGCGAACCTCGCGCAGCTCGGCACGACGTTTGCCGTGCCGGTCTATGTCGCATGGGGAGTGATGTCTGGCAATATCGGCGGCATTGGCGTCTATGCGACGCTGATCGCCTCGTCGCTCGCGCTCAAGGAGGCGCTCAACGCGCTCGGCTGGTGGAGCTCGCAGGTCGCCTTAGGCGTTGCCTACGCGCAGAAGGTGCAGCGCTTTTTCGACACAGATTCGACCATCGAAGCGTCGACAGACGGCGAAAAAGCGTCAGACGGCCCGTTTTCCGTCCGATTCGACCATGTGTCCTACCGCTACGGCGGCAGCGATGAGTTTGCCATCCGTGATCTGAGTTTTGCCATCGCGCCCGGAGAAAAGATCGCCATCGTCGGCGAAAATGGCGCGGGGAAGACGACGCTCACAAAGCTCCTGCTCCGCCTGTACGACGCGGACGGAGGAACGGTGCAGATCAACGGCCGCCCGATCGCGGACTATGACGTGAGCACGCTGCGCGGCAGGATCGGCATCGCGTTTCAGCAGTCCCGCCTGTACGCGCTGTCTGTCCGCGAAAATATGACGGCCTATGCCGACGCGGACGATGCGCGGCTCAAATCCTGCCTTGAGGAGGTCGGCCTGCGGCTTTCTCTGGACGCGCAGGTTACGAAGGAGTTCGACGAAAACGGCGCGGTGCTCTCGGGCGGAGACGCGCAGCGCCTATGTCTGACGCGGCTGCTGCACAGCGAATTTGGACTGCTCATCCTCGACGAGCCGTCCAGCGCGTTGGATCCGATCACCGAGTACCGCATCGCAAAGCTGATCTTCGACCGCTCGCCGACGACCACCGTCATGGTCGCGCACCGGCTCTCCACGGTCGTGGACGCGGACCGAATTTATCTTCTCTCCGATGGAAGAATCATAGAATCCGGCACGCACGCGGAGCTGATGGCGCAGAACGGAAAATATCGGGAAATGTTTTTAAAGCAGGCCGAAGGGTACTTGAAAGCTTAGCGGAAGTGTGGTACAACAAAAGCAAATTTTTTCTCAGCAGGGAGGGGAGCCTTCCCGCTTTGCTGAAGTAATATGAAGGAGCAAAAGACTATGGCAGAATTCAACGCAAAGCAGCAGCTTCCGGGACTTCTCGACTGGATGCGCGCGCAGATGAAGGCCTGCGGAGGCAAGACCGCCGTCATCGGCATTTCGGGCGGCAAGGACAGCTCCGTCACGGCGGCGCTGAGCGTGGCGGCCTACGGTCGCGAGAATGTCGTCGGCGTGCTGATGCCCGACGGCGTGCAGCCGGACATCGACTATTCCAACGGCCTTGTCGACGTGCTGAACATCCGCCACTACACGTTCAATATTCACGGCGGCACGAGCGGCATTCTCGACGAGATGGCGCGCGTGGGCATCGACGCGAGCCGCCAGACGAAGGTGAACCTGCCGTCCCGCATCCGCATGGCGACGCTGTACGCCATCGCGCAGAGCGAGGAGGGTGGCATCGTCATCAACACCTCGAACCTCTCCGAGGACTGGGTCGGCTACTGCACGATCTACGGCGACAGCGCGGGCGCGTTCTCGCCGCTCGGCATGTACACGACCGAGGAGGTCATCGCGCTGGGCGCGGAGCTGGGTCTGCCCGAGCGCTTCCTCATCAAGCCGCCGTCCGACGGCCTGACCGGCAAGACGGACGAGGACAATCTCGGCTTTACCTACCACGCGGTGAACGAGTACATCCGCAAGGGCGAGGTCGACCCCGCCATCAAGGAGCAGATTGACCGCAAGCACAAGGTTTCGCGCTTCAAGTTCCAGACGCTTCCGGTGTATCAGAATGGGATGCCCATTGTCATTCCGGAGGAAACGGATTATTATAATCCGAATAAAAAGTAAGCAGCGCGCAGCGCTGCACCTTAGTCCCTGCGTGCCGCAGGGGTGCGAACAAAGGGGGCCATTCTCTCACGTGAGAGAATGGCCCCCTTTAAATCCCCCAAGAGAACGCGAGGGGTCTTGCCCCTCGACCCCGCTACATTGCGAGATTGAGGCTCGAAGAGCTGCGTGGCCTGCGGAATCGGGTGCGGTGTACGTGGCTTCGCCACGGGTCTCTGCGAATCGTTACCAGTATCAACCGCGCCTTACTTCGTGAGGCGCGAGTGACGATGGCACAGCGGCAGACATTGTGCGGGGCGGCATTGCTGCGCTCGCCGCGGTCAGGGCTGCTTCTTTTTTAGTCCTTCGCTGGGTCGGTACTGTTGATGGGTTCGTCGGGAATGATATCTTGCGCGATGATTTGCTCTTCTGCGTCCAGCAGGGCTTTTTTCAGGACTTCGCGGGCAAGGATGCCTTTGCCCTCGTCGTAGAGATCAATGGCCTCGCTCATGCTGCGCACCATGCCGTGGTAAAGGTTTCGATAAGTTGTCATTTTATTTCCTCCTTTTGTGCGTCATTATTGCGTCACTTTTTCTTTTTAGTATAATTTGACGCTAAAATTTTGTCAATACTTCGTCACGGAGGTTGGCAAATGGATTCAAAAAGTCGTTACACCCTGCGCACCGATCCGGTGCTGCTGGAAAAGCTCGGATATATCGCTGAATACGAGGGACGCACCAAAAACCGTGAACTGGAGCAGATGATCAAGCGCCGCATCGCAGCTTTCGAACAGGAGCACGGTGAGATTCCCATAGAAGAAAACGACCGCTGACGCGGTCGTTTTTTGCCCCCGTCTGGCGGCGAGCGAAGCAATGCCGCCAGCAGGCAGTCCGCCGCCGTGCTATCGTCACTCGCGCCTCACGATAGTAAGGCGCGGTTGCGAGTGGTGACGAAACGTAGGGACCCGTGGCGAAGCCACGTACACCGCACCAGATTCCGCAGGTCGCGTAGCTCTTCAAGCCTAAAACTGCCAATGCAGCGGGGTCGAGGGGGAAGGCCCCTCGTCCTTTCTCTCGGGGGTTTAAGGGGGATACTCTCTTTCGAGAAAGAGAGTATCCCCCTTCTCCGTGCAGCGCCACTGGCGCTGCTTTCCCGGATCCGCGCATCGCGCGGATCAGCCAGTGCCCCTTTGGGCACAAAAAAAGAGCCATCCTTTCGGATGGCTCTCATTTTCGCTCGATTAGCCAACGCTGTTGAGCTTCAGGGTCAGCGCGCTCTTCTTGTGCGCGGCGTTATTCTTGTGCAGAATACCCTTAGCAGCAGCCTTATCGACAGACTTCACTGCGACCTTGTAAGCGCTCTCGGCCTCGGTGCGATTGCCTTCAGCGGCAGCCGCCTCGAACTTCTTGAGTGCGGTCTTCAGTGCGGACTTGTCGGCCTTGTTGCGCTCATTACGCACACCAGACACCTGAACACGCTTCTTGGCAGACTTAATATTCGGCAAACCAAACACCTCCTCCGGTTGGAATTCGCGCCGGCGGACAAAAAATCCACCGTGCAGAATGGTATTTTAGCAAAGAATGCAAGAAATTGCAAGCATTTTTTCGAAATTTTCTGATTTTTTTGTATGACACAAAACTTTGTGGATAAAATAGGGAATGAAAACAAGATTTAGTAAAAGGAGAGAGGCAAAATGCTCCAATACCGCACCGATCTTGCCATGGAGGCGCACGAGCTGCTCTGCGCGAAAAGCCGCGCGCAGACACTCTCCGGCGTGGACAGCCGGACGGTCTTCCGCCGCGGGTGCAGCGTGACGAGCGTGCGCATCGACACCGAGGGCGCGGCGCGCCAGCTCGGCAAGCCTCGCGGGCGGTATGTGACGCTCGACCTCTCGCCACTGCAAAAAAACGCGGACGATGTGCTCGAGCGCGCGTCGCGCGCCGTGGGGGCGGAACTCAGGGCGCTGCTCGGCGAGAATGTGAAAAGCGTGCTCGTCGCGGGACTCGGCAACGCGAATATGACGCCGGATGCCATCGGGCCGAGGAGTGCGGAGCATGTGCTTGTAACGCGCCATTTGCGGCAAAACGGCGCGTTTTCCGCATTTTGCTCTGTCAGCGTGCTGACACCGGGGGTTTTGGGCCGGACGGGCATTGAGGCGATGGAGACGCTGCGCGGCACGGTGCGCGCGGTGCAGCCCGACGCGGTCATCGCAATCGACGCGCTCGCGTCCCGCTCGCTCATGCGGCTCTGCTCCACGGTGCAGCTCTCTGACACGGGCATCGTCCCAGGCAGCGGCGTGGGCAATCACAGGTGTCCCCTCAGCCGCGATACGCTCGGCGTGCCGGTCTACGCCATCGGCGTTCCCACGGTCGTCGACGCGGCGACGCTGACGCTCGACGTGCTCGAAGAAGCGGGCAAATCAGACGTCGACCCCACGGCCCTGCGCGGCCACGAGACCGTCATGGTCACAACGCGCGACATCGACGCGCAGATCCGCGAGCTCGCCCGCGTCATCGGCTACGGCATCGACCTTGCGCTCCAACCGCTCGATTTTTCCGAGCTCTGCGCGCTCATGGGCTGAAAATGTGCAAAATTTCCGGTGGTATTCATAATTTGTTTACAACCGATTCAAACTTTAGCCAAGATTGACTGGTATCTTAATACTTGCAAAGGGGAACTCCCCCCGATGTGATTTTCTCCCTCCTAAAAATACACACACAACACAGCAAGAAGCCCTCGCCGATCCCGGCGGGGGCTTTTTGTTTCCCTAAACAGGAAAACGGGGAGGGTTCCGCGCGCTGCGCGGAGGGGAGGTGCAGCGCGGCGCGCTGCTGCCAGGTAGGGGGGATACTCTCTTTCTCGAAAGAGAGTATCCCCCTTAAACC
>OJRT01000373.1_pt1 | contig 22927 bp, 11 predicted proteins | sample 1599281 | NCBI WGS metagenome assembly OJRT01 (sample SAMN03922458, study PRJEB24848) | human gut metagenome | isolation source: stool sample | host: Homo sapiens | place: Germany | collected 2009-11 | reverse complement strand
GAAGAGACGATTTACCGCGAGTTTACGCGTCTGCTGGATGACCCGGCGGCTTACGCGGCGATGGCGCACGCCAGCAATCCCTACGGCGACGGACACGCCTGCGAGCGGATTGCGGATATTCTGTGTGAATAAACCGCGCTGGGCGCACATACAATCATCGTCGAAACACGGGGAGGAGCGTTCCGCATGAAAAAACAGTCATACCAACGCATCCTCGCTGTACTGATCAGCCTGATGATTCTGCTGACGGCGGGCATGGCCATCGTCGGCGCCGGACTGCTGCAAACCCGCGAGGATTCGCCGGACATTCTGCCGGAAGCGACGGATACCGCAGATTCGGATGAGTTGCTGATGGCGTCCGACCTTGCACCCGACCCGGCAAAGTGGTTTCTGCCCTATGACGGAGATTTGACCGACGCGGACGGAAATCCGGTGCGCCTATCCGCCCTGCGCGGACAAACGACCATCCTGCTGTTCTGGTCAAGCTGGTGTCCGGACTGCCAGGTGTACTTGGCGGGCGACTTTGGGGCGGCGGTACAGGCCGCACAAGCGGCGGGAGCGCAAGTCATCCTTGTCTGCCGAGAGGGGATTCGCGGCGACACGCGCGAGAAGGCGGAAGCAGAATTGACGGAATGCGGCATTACAGGCATTCCGTTGTACATGGATGCGGACGCGGCGCTCTTTCACACGCTGGGACTGCGGAGCGTGCCGTCTCTGGCGGTTTTCGATTCGCAGGGGCAGCTGCTTCGCGCAACGGCGGATATGCCGAATGCGGATGAAATGGCGCAGCTGCTGGACGCGGCACAGCATCCGGCACAGCAGACGCTCGCGTTTTTGAACCAGCTGATTCAGGCGGATGGGGCGATTCCATCCACCTATACGCTGTCCGGCGGCGCGGTTCATCCGGGCGATACTGTGCTTTCCGAGACGATGGGGCAGACCATGCTCTATGCGGCGCAAACGGAGGATGCGGCGCTCTTCTCCGATGCCTGGCGTTATGTCCGTGACAAAATGACCGTCGGCGGCTTAACCGTCTGGCGGATTCAGGCAGGCGAAAAAGCGGCGGCTAATGCGTCGCTGGATGATCTGCGCATTCTCCGCGCGCTGATGGAAGCGGATGCGGTATGGGGCGGCTATGAGCGTGAAATCCGCGAACGGGCGGCGGCGCTGTACGCTGCCTGCGTGGTGGATGATGCGCTGGTCAGCTTCGCGAACGTCGATGGTTCGGGGCATGGCGATAGTGTCACCCTGTGCTATCTGGATGTGCAGACAATACGAGCCTTATCCGCCTATGATGTCCGATGGACAGCCGTCGCGAACCGCAGCGAAGCCATATTGACTGATTCGCGCGCGCTCATGAGCAGCGAACTCCCGCTCTACCGCGCTTCCTATACCCCGGCGAAGGACACATTCAGCAATGCGGCGGCGCAGATGACCGAAGCGGCGCTGACAATCCTGCACGCGGCGCAAATCAGCGCGGCAGGGGAGCAGACGCTGGATTGGCTGGATGCGCAGCTTGGCGCAGGCGCGATTTATGCGCAGTACGCGTCAAACGGGCAGGTCGGCTATGGATTCCGCTATGAAGCGATTGGATCGTATGCCGTCCTGGCACAGGTCGGTGCCGTCAGCGGGCACACGGAGCTTGCGCGGCTGTCGCTGGCGAAGCTGGAGAACCGCCGCGTTGCGACGGGGACATTCGCGGGCGCTTATGGCAGCGTCAAAGGCGAAACATCCTATACATTTGATGAATTGGAAGCTCTTTTTGCGCTCATGGCCATGAAGCCGTAACGCAGGAAAGGAGAGTGCAGTGTGCGCGCGATTGCGTGGCTGATTGTGAAACTCAGCGGCTTGTTTGTCAAGCTGTATCACCTGATTTTGAACGCCATCCGCCGGTTTGACCGCGCGATGCGCAAGCGCTACCGCCCGAAGCACCTTGCGCTGATGGTGGTGCTGGTGATTGCGGCTACAGCGTCGATTACACTTTTTGTCCCGCCGTATCTGGGACTGTCCAACGACGGCAGCTTTGCCGCTGTGCTGGCGGATACCGGGCTGTCCCGGCTTGACCCGTCTGATACAAGCGCTTTCTTCAACTATTATGAGCGTGTCTATAACGTCGGCTCGTCCGCGCTTCCGACCGGTACAACGCCGCTGGTTCAGCGGATGCTGGTGCGCACGGCGGTCGTCATCGACGAACTGGTGACGCACGACGGGCTGTTTGACATGCGCTTCCTCGCAGCAATCTATCTGCTGATTTACATCCTGCTTCTCATCCCGATGCTCTCCAAGCTGCTGGGACGCGTCAAAGTCTACTCCGAGGGGCTGTTTATCGCGGTTTTTGCTGTGCTAATTTTCGGCGATACCGCCATGATAACCCGCTTTGCCTCTTTTTACACGCAGCCCATTGAGCTGATTTTGATGGTTGCCTTGGCGAACTGCGTCCTGCAGATTCCGGATAGCCTGAACTGCTTTCTGCCGCAGATTGGGCTTGCCGTCACAGTCATCCTGATGATGGCGGTCAACCAGTACTGCGCGTTGATGGGCATCATCTTTTCTGTTGCGTACTGGATGCTCATGCGTCACAAAGCGGATGCGCTTCATAAGGGGCTGTATTCGCTCCTTGCAGTGCTGCTGTGCGTCGTCAGCGTCATGCAGACGGGCGATATGGTCAACAACCAGACGGTTAACGAGAAGTACGACCAAATGACGCGCGGCGTTCTCTTTGAGGCGACTGACCCGGAAAAAGCACTGGCGCAGTTCGGCATTGAGGCGCGGTATTCCGTGCTGACGGACACGTATTCCACGCAGAGCTACCCCGTTGTGCTGCCGGAAAGCGGCGCGCTGGATGAGGGCTTCCTTGATCATTACACGACGGCGGACGTGACGCTGTATTACCTGCGCCATCCGATTCAATTGCTGGGGCTGTTTGAGGTCGGCGTGCGCAACGCGTTCTTCACGCGAACGGATTATTCCGGCAACTACGAGCAGTCCAGCGGAATGCCCGCGCGGGCAAAGGCGCTGTTCCTCTCTATCTGGTCAACGTTCAAGGAGCGTTCCGCCCCGCAAACGGCGGCGTCGCTGCTCCTGCTGGTCGTCGCCTTCCTCTTCTTCCGCCGTAAAGCGGACGAAAAGCTGGAATCCGGCAGGGAAGCCGCCAGTGTCTACACCATGCTCAGCGTGCTGCTTTTCGCGGCGGTCACTGTCGAACTGATGACGGTCGTCATCCTCAGCGGCGATAGTCTGCTGCTGCGCCAGAGCTTCCTGATGGGCTGTCTGATTGACCTGCTGGCGATTATGGCGTGCACTGAGGGACTCCACCGACTGAAAATTATTGAAACGGACGGGCAATGAAGGAGGCTGCCATGAAAAACGAAACGCAATCGGCACTGGTAGCGCGGGACGCGGCTATCATTTTGCTGCTGATCTGGGCGTTTATGCAGGCGCTGCTGATGATTTGGGCACCTGCGGATACGCAGACGACGTATTTGCTGCTGCTGTTCCTGATGGATATTGCTGTGCTGTGCGGCTTTATGGATCGCGTCAACACCGGCACGGCGCTTGCGGCGACGATTACCTGCGGCTGGGTGGCGTATAAGCTGTATTCTTTTTATGCCGTGGGCGAAACGGTGTACTTGACAGACTATTTTGTGACTGTACTGCCACTGCTGGGATCGGGCGCGGCGGCGCTCTTCTCCCGCAGTATGCGCCACGTCAATGCTGAGAACAAGCTGCTGCGCCGTCAGGTGGATGAACAGGTGCTGGTGGACGATGTGACGGAGCTGTACAACCTGCGCGCCATGTACCGCGATGCGCAGATGATGACAGGCTACTGCGTCCGCAACCATCTGCCGATTTCGCTGATGATTATCCAGATGCGCTACGAAAGTGAACTGCACGGGATGCTGTCCCACAGCCGCTATATCCAACTGCGTAAGCGGCTGGCGGAACTGGTGATGGACAGCGTGCGCGTAGAGGATAAGGTCTATTGCATTGACGAACATGGCACGATGGCGATTTTGCTGACCTCCAATGAGGCAAACAGCGCCTATGTCCGCAGCCGTATTATTGCAGCGGTGACGAAGGAGGATGCTTTTGACGGCATTCTGGAGCGCGGGACGCACATGGATCTGCGCTTTGCCTGCAAGGAGTACGACGAGCATTTCGGCAAGGATATGATGGCGTTCAAGAAAGCTGTTGAGAGCGAGCTGGCGTATGATGTGTAAGGCGAAAGCGTGGGTACTGGCGCTGACGGCGGGGCTGCTGCTTCTGCTGATACCCGCACAGGCGCGCGCGGATGTGACCCGTCTGCTGATTTTGAACGACGAGCAGACAAGTGAGACGAGCGCAGCGGCGACGGACGTCCTGCGGCGATTCGCACTCTACTCCAGCTGGACATGCACGTTTGCCAGCAGCGAGGATGTGCCGGACACCGACGGGTACACCGCCGTCATCATCTGCACCGACCCGAATCGGGCGCTGAATGCGTCGGTGGCGCTGGCGATTCAGGAGAGCAAACTGCCCGTTTTCGTCATCGGCGCGGGCGGCTTGGCCGAGCTGACGAAAACGCAGGTACATGAAGGTTCGCTGACATTGCGTTTGCAGACGCAGGCAAATGCCGCGAACGATATGCTGCTTTCCGGCAATTCGCTTCTGCTGATGAAGAAAAGCGGCGAATCGCTCGGCGGACAGATTTTCGTCGGTGCGCAGGCATTCCCGCTTTGCCAAACGGCGGGAAGCATCACCCATTTGGCGTATTTTGACCCGTCGCAGGAAGCGCAGTGCGCGTTCCTCTCAACGCTGCTGCAAACGTGGCTGTGGCCCTACAAGAATTCCCCGACCGCGTACGGGCAGTATCTCGTGCTTGACCGCATTTATCCGTTTGCCGACCCGGAGCGGCTGCTGTCGCTGGTGGAGATGCTTGAGACGGAAAATGTGCCGTACGTACTGTGTGTCATGCCGATTTACGCCAACGCCGATTATCCGGCGATGAAGCGTTTCTGCGAGGTGCTGCGGTATGCGCAGAGCCGCGGCGCGGGCATTGTGATGCACGTTCCGCAGGTGACGCTGGTGAACGTGACGGTGGAGGAATTGCAGGAGAATATCGCCAATGCGTATTCCGCCTATTCGCGCTATGGCGTCTACCCGCTGGCGATTGAAGCGCCGGATGTGTGGCTGATGAGCGAAAAGGGGCAGGATGTCCTGCGCGGCTGGCGAACGGTGTTCCTCTTCCGCTCGGATGAAGCGCTTTTCGGCGAGAAGCAGGCGGAGAACACGGCGTTGCGCGATGGCCACCAAATCGTCGCGCCTGCCTACGCTGACGCGACCGCCTTCACCAACGCCTACGCACAGGCGATTTACCTTGACCCGTCAGAGGATATCGAGACGCTCCGGACGCAGGTCAATCGGCTGAAGAACTCCCGCACGGCGCTCAAGAAGCTTTCAGATGTGGAAGGCATCGTCTATGCGGGCGACCTGTATGTGCATTTTTATCCGGCGGATGGGCTGTATGTCAACGGACAGGCAGCGTCGCTTGCCTATCAGCGCTTCAATTACGACGAGGACTACGTCTACGACCGCGGCTTTGTGCAGTACATGACCGAGCAGATTCAGGCGAGCAACAAGCTGATTCTGGCGTTTGTGGTTGTAGCGTGCACGATTTTCATTGCCGGGATGATTATTTCCCGGCGGACGACGCGACGGCAGCTGCTGGGCAACCATCCGCACGCGAAAGACGAGCAGGAGGGGGTGAATCTGCATGACGGCGGCTGATTATTTGATGCTGATTTCGATGGTCTGCATCTGGGCGCTGATGGCGATTAACGTCTTTCTGTCCGTCGGCGGATTCCTGTATTACCATCAGTGCAGCAAAACGGACGGGCATGTGCCGATTGACGAGTACCCATTCGTGTCGATAATGGTGCCGGCGCACAACGAGAGCGTCGTCATCCGGCGCACCGTCCGCGCCCTGCTCAATTTCGACTACCCGCACGACCGCTACGAAATCATCGTCATCAACGACAACTCTACCGATGACACCGCAAATGTGCTCAAGCAGATTCAGGCGGCGAATCCCGGCCGCAACCTGATTGTCGTCAATACGGATAACGTTGTCGGCGGGAAAGGGAAGTCTAACGCGCTGAACATCGGCTATTCGGTTGCAAAAGGCAGCGTGTTTGCGATTTACGATGCGGACAACACGCCCGAACCGCAGGCGCTGCGCATTCTGGTGGAGAATCTGATGAGCGATTCGTCGCTGGGCGCGGTCATCGGCAAATTCCGCACACGAAATCGAAACGCTTCGCTGCTCACGCGCTTTGTCAACATCGAGACGCTGGCGCACCAGTGCATGAATCAGGCGGGGCGATGGTTCTACTTCGGGCTGTGCACCATTCCGGGCACGAACTTCGTCATGCACCGCCACATCATTGAGGAAATCGGCGGCTGGGATCCGGACGCGCTGTCGGAGGACACGGAAATCAGCTTCCGCATCTACCGCATGGGCTACAAAATCAAACTTGTGCCGCAGGCAGTGACGTGGGAGCAGGAGCCGTTTCGCCTGGGGATTTGGTTCAAGCAGCGTACCCGCTGGGCGATGGGCAACCTGTATGTGCTGATCAACAATTTCAAGTATATCTTTGATCCGTCCGGCGGCAAAATGCGCATGGATGTGCTGTACTACGCGCTGGTGTATATCCTGATGGCATTCACGCTCGTCTGCTCGGACACCATGTTCGTTCTGGGTGTGCTGGGGTACAGCCATGTGTCGCTGGGCGGCTTGTCCACGATGGTGTGGGTGATGGCGTGCGCGCTGTTCGAGTGCAACGTCATGCTGACGCTGGCGCAGGAGAAGAATGAGTTCAATCTGCAATCGGCGGCGCTGGTTCTGCTGATGCTGTTTACCTACTCGAAACTGTGGGTGGTTGTCGTCCTCCGCGCCATGTGGATGACGGTGAAGAAAATCGTCAGCAAAACGGATTACACTTGGTATAAGACCGAACGTTCCGCAGACTAATCAGAAGGGATGGATTGAGAACGATGAACACACGCTATTTCACAAGCCGTCTGCTGGCTTTGATGCTCGCAGCGCTGCTGGTTTTCTCCTGCGCTGCGGCGGAGGAAACCGAAATTCCCAGCGGTGTGGTGGACAATTTTGTCCAGAGTGAAATTGAAAAGCAGCAATCTGCCAGTGACGCAACGGCATTTGAGGCAGGGGAGTATTATGCTGATTTCACCTTCGGCGGCGTGCAGACACTCAGCGGCATTACGACGACGCTGAGCCTGTACGCAAATCTGCCGAAGTACGCCAAGCCCGTCAGCGCCGTGCTGCGCCTGAGCTACACCGCATCCGACCTGATTCTGACGGACATTTCCTCCCTGACGTACTATATGAACGGCACGCCGTTCGGCTCGTCGAAGATTGTCGCGCGTTCCGACGGCGCGCAGACCGTGCTGTATGTGAGCGTCCCGGTGGAACTGCTTACGACGGGCTATAATCTGCTCGAAATTCTCTCGTATGTCCGCCTGACGGACGACGAAGGCTGCCGCGACGACTACAATGGCGCGAACTGGGTCAAAATCGCGGACACGACCTGCCTGCGTATCTACTACGAGATTTCCGACGATGCGGATGAGCTGTACATGTATCCGTACCCCTTCATTTCGCTGATGAATCCCGACGGCGCGGAGAGTGTGGTTGCCGTCAGCGACGCGGCGGACGAAGCCGAGCTGACCGCCGCCATGATGCTGATGGCGGGCATGGGCAACAGTCTGTCTGCCAAAAACGCCATGACGCTGTGCCGCCTGTCGGACGCGAAAAGCGAAAACGTGCTGTATGTGGGACTGAAGAAGAACACGCCGGAGTATCTGCTGTCTCTGCTGACGCAAAGCGTTCCTGCAACGGGCGCACTGGTGCAGCGCGCGACGGATGGCGACACATCGTATCTGCTGATTGTCGCGGAGGAAGAAACCGCGCTCAGCGAAGCCGCCGCGCTGCTCAGCGACACATCTCGCGTGGCGCAGCTCCACACATCGCAGACCTACGTTTCCGTCGGCGAAGCGCAGCAGTATGCCCTCGCGTCGGAAACGTCCGGGCTGACGCTTGCGGGGCAGTACACCATTAAGGACATTTCCGGCAACGGCATCAGCTTCTCCGGCCCCTTCACGCAGAAGATGACGATTTATCTGCCCGTCGCGAAGGACTATGTGCTGTCCAGCGAAAGCCGCTTCTCTTTCGACATTCGGTACAGTGAGAATCTGGACTTCGACCGCAGCCTCGTCACGTTCTACTGGGGCACGAACATCCCGCTGTATTCCCACAAGCTGACCAAGGAGGGCGCAACGGGCGAAACGCTGACCTTCTCCGTCCCGGCAGATGCCATCGGGGAGGCAGGCAGCAGCATTACCGTTGTGTTTGACCTCGAAATCAAGGATTTGGACTGCACCGTGCGGTCGATGAACACGCCGTGGGCGTATATCGCGGCGAACTCGTCACTGTACCTGCCGGCGGGCGAAAACACAACGCTGAATCTGGCAAATCTGCCGGCGCCGTTTCAGCGCGCAAGCCGCATGAACAACGTTGTGATGATCCTCAGCGACGATGCGACGCAGACGGAATTGACGCTCGCAGGGCGCATCATGGCGATGCTCGGCGCAGGCAGCACGCCCTATGGCTTGCTGAAAGTCATCCGCGCGGAGAATTTCCAAGCAGCCGCCTACGGCAACAGCAACCTGATTGTCGTCGGTCTGTCCGACCGAAACAGCGTCCTCAAGCAGATCAATCCTTACCTGCATTTCCAGTACACGGACGATATGACCAGCCTTGCCGAAAGTACGAAGCTGGTGATGACGACGGATTATGCCCACGAAGCCAGCGTGCTCCAGCTGATGAAATCCCCCTACAACGAGACGATGGCGCTGCTGACTGCTTCCGCCGCGACCGAAGCAGGCTTGCAGAACCTGATGGCGCGCTTGAGCACGGAAAAGAACCGCTGGTCGCTGGGCAAAGAAGCGCTGGTGGTGGATGGCTACGGCGGCGCATCCAGCTATCAGTTCACCGTGTCCACAGCGCTGACGCAGAACGCGGAAAAGCCGTCGTTCGCGGATGTTATTGTGCAGAATCGTGAGCCGATGACGCTGCTGCTGGTCGGCATGGGCTGCATGTTGGTGCTGCTGCTTGCTGCGGTGCTGCTGCTCGTGCGTATTCACCACCGCAGAAAGTACGACGATAAGTAACCTGATTTTCGGCGAGGCGGAGGAAGGAGACAAAGGCTCATGCTGTTCAACTCCATTGAATTTCTGCTGTTTTTTCCGGCAGTCGTGCTCTTGTACTACGCGATTCCGGGCAAACTGCGCGTCTTTTGGATTCTTCTGACGTCTTACCTGTTCTACATGAACTGGAATCCGGCGTATGCGCTGCTGCTGCTTTTCTCCACGGCGGTCACGTTCCTTTTCGGCTTGCTGATCGGGAAAAGGCGTACCAAGGAGAAAGCAGCGGCAGAGGCAGGACGCCCGATTCACCAGCTTTCCAAGGTCTGGGTCGGCGTGTCCTTCGCTGTCAACCTCGCGATTCTCTTCTTCTACAAGTATTTCGACTTTACCGTCGATAACCTCAACGTTATTCGCGGGTGGATGGGTCTTGCGCCTGTCACACCCGGTTTTGACGTGCTGCTGCCCGTCGGCATCTCGTTCTACATCTTTCAGGCGCTGTCGTATGTCGTTGATGTTTACCGCGGTGACGTGCGCATGGAGACGAATTTCATCAAGTATGCGGCGTTCGTCAGCTTCTTCCCGCAGCTGGTCGCCGGGCCGATTGAGCGTTCGACCAACCTCCTGACGCAGTTCGACACGCCGCATAAGCTGGAATACGATAACGTCCGCGACGGTCTGCTTCGGATGGTCTGGGGCTTCTTCCTCAAAATCGTCATTGCTGACCGCGCCGCGATTCTGGTCAATCAGGTGTTCAATTACTGCAATTACTACGAAGGCCCGACCGTGCTGATTGCGGCGGTTCTCTTCGCGTTTCAGGTTTACGGTGACTTCGCGGGCTATTCCAATATCGCCATCGGCGCGGCGCAGGTCATGGGCTTTAAGCTGATGAAGAACTTTGAGCGCCCGTATCTCGCTGTGTCCGTATCGGACTTCTGGCGGCGCTGGCATATCTCGCTCAGCACATGGTTCCGCGATTACCTCTATATCCCACTGGGCGGCAACCGCAAGGGGAAGGTGCGCAAGTACATCAACCAGATGATTGTCATGCTCGTGTCGGGCTTGTGGCACGGCGCGGCGTGGAATTACGTCATCTGGGGGGGTATCAATGGGCTGTATCAGGTGGCGGGCGGCATCACGAAGCCCTTCCGCCGCCGCATCCAGCAGAAAACCGGCGCGCGCACGAACACGCTGAGCTGGCGCATCGGGCAGGTGCTGACGACGTTTGTGCTGATTGACCTGTCATGGATTTTCTTCCGCGCGAACAGCCTCGGTGACGCCATGCACCTCCTGTCGAGCCTCTTCCGCGGCTGGAGCACCAGCATCTTCTTCGACGGCAGCCTGCTGAAACTGGGGCTTGACCAGACGGAGTGGCTTGTGCTGCTGGGCGCGCTGCTGATTCTGCTGGCGGTCAGCCTGATGCAGGAAAAGGGCGTGTCCGTACTGGAAGCAGTCAAGCGGCAGCAGCTTTGGTTCCGCTGGCTGATTTACCTCGCGGCGATTTTCGTCGTCCTGCTGACAGGCATCTACGGCCCCGGCTTCGCGGCATCGTCGTTCATCTACTTCCAATTCTGACGAAGGGAGCGCGGAAAGAATGAAAAAGCTGATTCAAAAAGCCGTCAAGGTTCTCGCCTTCCTTCTGGTGCTGGCGCTGTGCTATGGACTGATGGATCAGGTGCTGAAAATCAAGACGGACGACATGGTGTCGATGGTCAAGCTGCGTCAGCTGCCGCCGGACACGGTGGATGTGCTGCTTGTCGGGTCGTCGCATATCGGGACAAATGTTGATAATCAGCAGATTTTCGATGAATATGGTATTTCAAGTTACAATTTGTGGGTTGGCATGCAACCGATCTGGAATACTTACTATTGCTTGAAAGAAGCGCTGTCAGCACAAAGCCCGCAGATTGTGATTGCTGAAGTGTACTTAAGCACGACAACAATGGACTATTCGCCGAAAGAAACGGCAATAAAAAATGTTGAATTGCTGAACTTTGGAATCAACAAAATTCAAGCGGCTTTTACTTCTTACGAAAAGTGGACGGATGCCGTAGAAGCCTTGTGGGGATTGCCGTACTATCATGAACGGTATGATGATTTAACTATTGCGGATTTTGTGCAGGAAAATGATTTGTCGCTTCCTGCGCCGAGACGCCCGGAGGGTGGCGTGGCTATCCTAAAAATGCTGGATTATGCTTCCATTACAGATAAACTTCCGATTACTGAAAAAAACGAACAGTATTTGCGAAAAATTATTGATTTGTGCAAGCAAAAGAACATTACGCTAATATTGATGGCTGCGCCGTTTGAAGCGACAGAAGAAGCTGCTATGCGGCTGAACACTGTTGCAGAAATTGCCAAAGAAGAAGGCGTACCGTTCCTCAACTATGTGAAGGAATGGGATAGCCTTGGGATGGACGCAAACACTGACTTTTACGATGGCGGTCACTTCAATAATCAAGGTATTGTTAAGTTTTCCCGCATTGTGGGACAGTATTTATCACAGAATTATTCTTTGCGTGATTGTAGAAAAATTGAAGGATTTATATGGAATGCTTCGCAGACAACTGCTGATAAAAACAAAGCAGAGTTTACCTTAAGCAATCAGTTCTCTGGTGATGGTGTTTCTGAATACTATGATACAAAGATTAAACTCTATGAAAATCGTTATAGTTCATGGACAATATTGACCCAAATTGGTCTGCCCTTGCCAGACACGGATGAAGGGCAGGTCGTTATGGCTTGCTTTGATGAGCAAAATGGCGAGAATTATCGTGGATTGCTGATTCGCGGTGAAGGCAATGCGCTCCAAGTGATATTGGGGAACAATCGTACATTCATGCTGCCACTTTTGCATGGTGATTCCGCTACGCTTGCTATCACCAAGGACAATGAACGATATTCTATTTATCTAAATGGTGAAAAACTCTATGAGAATGAGCAGCTTCCCTGCGATGCCTATTCCGGCACGCTGCTCCTCGGCTGCGAAGAGCTTTCCCCCGGCGGAGAGAAGTTCCGCTTCTCGCCCACGCGCGTGCTGAACCTCGAAGTCTATGACAGCGTGCTGACGGAAAGCGAAATCCTTGCGTGGCAGCCGGAAGACCTGCCCGAAGCGCCCAAGCCGCTCGGCATCGGCGTGAAGGACGCGGCGGAAGTCTACACGCTTCCGGAGCAGTTCGTCGGCGGCGACGAAACGTATCGTCAGGCGTCGTATCTCGATACGCAGACACAGCTGTTTGCCTCCACTGCGACGCGCTTCACCCTGCTGACCAGCGTCACGCCGAGTGAAAATCCCGGCAATGGCGTGTTCCTGTCCTGCTTCGACGAGAATGCCAAGAACTATCGCGGTCTGCTGATCCGCCAGCTGGACAACGCGCAGATCAACATCGTTTTCGGTCAGAATGTCGGCGTGACTGTGCCGGGCGAATTTGACCGCGAAATGCATATCGCCATCGTCAAGGACGGCGCAAGCTACCGCATCTATGCGGACGGTCTGCTCGTCGCCGAAGCCGAATCGCCTGCGGATAGCTATGACGGCACGCTGCTCATCGGCGCCCAGCGCGACGCGGACGGCAATATCTTCCGCATCAGCCAGACGCGGGTGAACCACCTGTCCCTCTATGCAGGTGTGATGACGGAAGCGGACATTGCGGCCTACGACTTCGCCGACGCGCCGCTGCCGCCGGAAATGGTTGCGGAATCCGCCGCGTACACCATGCCCGGCGCGTTCGTCGGCAACGGCAGTGACCGTGCGCTCGACACGGGCGTGAAACTCTACGACGTCGCCACGAAGGATTGGACGCTCGACACCGTCATCGACGTGCGCAAGGGCGTCAACAACGGCGTCTACATGTCCTGCTTCAGCGAGGAAACCGGGCATTACCGCGGCTTCATGCTCCGGCAAGACAATGCCGATACGCTCACAGCCTATGTCGGCAATAGCGTCGGCATCACGGTGGATTTGCCGCAGGGCACGTCGCTGATGCACCTCGTGGTCGTCAAATCCGGCAGTCAGTACACGATTTGGCAGGACGGCGAGCTTGTCCAGCGCGTCGAAAGCGCCTGCGATAACTACGACGCGACGCTCCTCCTTGGCGCACAGCGCGATGCGGACGGAAACCTGTTCCGCTTCTCGAACGCGGGCATCCGGACGCTGAACATTACGGACGGCGCGCTGTCTGACACGGACGCGGCGACGCGTTCCGCCCCTGTGAAGGACAACAGCCGATTCTAACCCATATCGAAAGAGAGGAATCTTGCGCATGGAACAGACACGACGGGCGAGGCTGACCGGATTGACGGCGGCGCTGCTGACCGTAGCGGCGATTCTGTGGACGCTGTTTGCGTCGCCGTCCATCGGGGTGGTGGCGGACGGCAGCTATGCTTCGGCGGCGGAAGGGCTTGCGCTGCGCTATGCGGAAGAGAGCATCCCGACCGGGCAGCGCGTGGAGGACTTCGCCTATGAGGACACGGCGTATTCCACGCTGCTGTTTGCGTCCCGTACCTCCGTCGGCGCGGCGGTTGCGCTCGTCCGGCTGGCGACACACCCGTTCGGTCTGGGCTTCAGCACGCGTTATTTGGCGGTCGTGTATGCGCTGCTGATGGGCTGGGGCGCGTACCTGCTGGCGAACGGGCTGGCGCGGCGGTCGCGCACGGCGGCGATTCTTGCGACGCTCGGACTGCCGCTTGCGCTGGCGAATCCCGCCGTCATCGGCTATTTGAACAGCCTGTATGCGGTCGGCGCTTCCATGGCATATTTGCTTCTTTTCCTCGGCGCGACGGTTTATTGCCTGTGCCGGGAAAAGGGATGCGGCGTTCAATGGACGCTGCTGGTGCTTTTTGCGGCGCAGCTGATGCTGCGTACCATGGCGCAGATGATGGTGCTGCTGCCCGCGGCGGTGCTGGCGGTTGTGCTGTGCGCCGTGCATAGCTGCCCCGGACGGGCAGAACGTCCGCTTCATGCGGCGTGTGTGCTGATTGCAAGCCTGATGTGCGTGAGCGGCCTGGTCACAGGCTGGCAGGCGGACGATACGGTGCATTCCGCTGCCGCGAACTACTTGGCGGTCTTTCAAGGCTATCTGCCCGCATCGGAGAAGCCGGAGGAGACGCTGGAAGCCCTCGGCTTGCCCGAAAGCTACCTCGCGGACATCGGCAAAAGCTACTATGAACCTTCCGAAAACTTTGTGAACGATCCGCGGGATGCGGAGAATGCCGCCCTGCTGAACGAAAATATTTCGCTGGGGAAACGGGTGAAATTTGCGATTCAGCATCCGGCAGTCGTTCGCACCATGATGGACAAAAACGAAAGCGCTTTGCGGAACGCGGACAGCTGGTATTTGGCGGACGATGCTGGGAATGCCGTTTCGTCACGTTCACCGCTGCATACCGTGCTGGAAACCATTTTCGGGCGTGACCATCACGCCATTTCCCGCTGGTGCTTGATTTGCGCGGCGCTCCTCGTGCTGCTGCTGCCCATTGTACGGCGGCAGAGCGCATCCGTGATGCTCTGCGCGTTTCTGCTGATGGTACTGCTTGGCACGATTGGCTATCTGCCGCTGACCCTCGTGCTGACGGGCGGCATTGACCTGCTGACCGTGAAGCCGCTGGCGTTCCTGCTGGGCGGTTTGGCGGTGCTGATGAGCCTTGTGTCCGGCGCGGTGCTCCTTCGCCGTCTGATGGCGTGGCTGAGCGTGAAGGACGCGAAATTGGCGCTGCCGCCCTGCTCGGCGGGCGCGTCCGGCGGACTGCTGGCGTATCTCCGTAAAATCCGCGTGACGCAAAAGGGGACGGTCGCCATTGTTGCATTGGTTTGCGTGGTGCTCTGCTGCTGGCAGCTGCTTCCGGCAGAGCACATTGGCGGCGTGAACAACGGCGACTTCGGGCGCATGATGGAACAAATCGACCTGTACTGGGCACAGCCGCAGCTCGATGATGAATCGACGCAGCTTGAGTGGGGTGTCGTCGAGGATTACTCCTACCGTGAGCCGTTCCATCCGGCGCGCTTGACCTCCATAGACCCCACCTATTCGCTGATTTTCCCGTCGATGCTCGTGCGCTTCATCACCCTGCTGACGGGCGGCAATTACTCCACGCAGGTGCAGGCGTTCATCCTGCTGGCGCTGGTGATGGCGGCGCTGCTGCTGCTCGTGCACGACCTGTATCCGCTGCTGGGCAAGCTGACGCTCCCGGCGGGGCTGATTGTTGCGTGTATGCTGCTGGGCGAAAATTACCTCGCATGGTACAACTCGCTCTTCGGCGAAACGATGATTCCCGTCGGCTTGATGCTGACGATTGCCTGTACGGTGCATCTGGCGCTGATGCCGCGCGGCAGCCGGAAAAGCTGGCTGTGGATGATTCTGCTTGCCATCAGCGTGCGATTTCTCTGCACTGCCAAGGCGCAGATGGCGCTGGCACTCCCGGCGGCGATTGTTCTGCTGATTGTCTTTACCGTCTATCATCATCCGCAGACGAAAAGGCCGCTGATTGCGTTTTCGCTGATGGGCGCGCTGCTGTGCGGGCTGGTCAGCTACGACACGCTCGGCGTGTACCGCAAAAATCAGGGGGTGTCTGAAAAGCAGACCATCTGGCAGAGCGTGTTTTACGGTGCGCTGATGATTGCTGACGACCCGGACGCAGCCATGGAAGAGCTGGGCATTCCGGCGGAAATGAAGGCGGACATCGGCAAACACGCGTACTATCCGAACAGCGAGTACGTTTATCCCATTGAGTCGGACGAATTACAGGAGAAATTCTATGACCATGTGACGACGATGACGCTTGTGCGCTACTATCTGCGCCATCCGAAGGACATGCTGACAATGATGAACCGCGCGGCACAGGAATCCGTCACATTGAGCACGTCGTTCATGACCTACACGGACGCGCTGTACAGCGACAATCGTCCGCTGCACCGCATGAACCTCTGGTGTAATCTGCGCAGCATCTTCGCGGCGCGCGCGTTCTGGGTGTATGTGCTGCTCTACGGCACGGCGGGCGTGTTCTGCCTGACGCTGATTTGCCGCAAAAAGACGCAGAAGCGGACAAAGCTGCTGGCGATGCTGTTCCTGTGCGTGATGTTCGTGGGTGTAATGCAATATCCGCTGTCGGTCATCGGCAACGGCTTTGCGGACAACAACAAACAAATGTATACCTTTATGCTCTGCCACGACCTGCTTGTTGTGGCGGCAGGCGTGGTGCTTGTGCGGCGGCTGATTTCGGCGCGGCGCACAGCGGAAAATGCATTCAGGGAGGAAGCAGACCATGAGCCGCAAGAAGAATCTGCTTGATTATCTCGCGCTGACGCTGTTTATCATGTGCATGGGCTTGGCGCTCAGCGCCAGCCTCGAATATGTGACGCGCGCGACGGAACGGGAATATCTCGGACAGGGAATCTGGGTGCTGAGTATGGCGGGGCTGTCGCTCCTTGCGCTGCTGCTGGGGCGGATTTCGCGCAAGTGCGGGCAGAAGATGCAGCCGCTTCCCAAAAACATCGTAATGATTGCGCTCGGCGCGGTGCTGGTGGGCGTTGGCGTGTATCTGCGCCTGTGGGTGATTTGGAACATCCCTGTTGAGCCAGATTCGGACTTCGAGACGTACTACCGCATGGCGAATCACCTGCTGAATGATACGCTGATGTCCGCCGAAGGAGCGGTTGACCGCCGCTATATCGCGCTCTACCCGCACACTATCGGCTTCCCGATGCTCATTCTGTGGCCGACGTTTGCTATTTTCGGCGCGTCGGTGCGCAACGCGCTGTACGCAAACCTTGTGTGCAGTGTGATTTCCATCCTCTTGGCGGGGCATATCGCTCGGCGAATCGCGGGGCGCACGGGCGCGCTGGTGGCGGTGGCGCTGATGAGCCTGTGGCCGTCGCACATCCTGTTCAGCAACATGGTTGCCACCGAACCGTCCTTCACGATGCTGATTCTGCTCGCGGCGGACATGATGACGAGTATTCTTGACCGCCGCAAGGGCAGCCTCTACGACGTCGCTCCTTCTCGGATGCTGGGCGTGATGGCGCTGCTGGGCATCGTGCTGGCGCTTGCGGGCGCGATTCGCCCGATGGCGATCATCCTGCTCGCGGCGTACTGCGTGGCGCAGCTGTGCGTCACGGGCGACCCGATGAACGAAATCCGTGTGGAGGGCGCGCGCTACGCCACAAGCCAGCCAATCGTCTGCATTGTGCTGGTGCTGGTGTGCTATCTCGTCACGGGCAGCGTCATCAGCCGCGCGATTTCTGACATCATCGGCGAGCAGCCTGCGTCGGGGCTGTACGCGTCCGGCTATAACCTCATGGTCGGCTTGAACACGCAGTCGAATGGTTTGTGGAACGAGACGGACAGCGAATTCTTCGCGCAGGCGTATGACGCAACGAAGTCCGCGACGGGGGCGCATCAGGCGTGTATGGAAGTGGCGGCGCAGCGCATCCAGTCGGAGCCGGAAAATGTACTGAACCTGATGGTCTACAAGTTCCGCGACCTGTGGCGAACGGATGATTTCGGCATTGACTGGAATCTGCTCTGGACGGAGCAGCAGGGGACACTGACGCCTGAACTGCGCAGCCTGCTGGAGAGCATCCGTCCCGTTGGGCGCGTGATGTACATGGCGGTGCTCTTGTTCGCAGCACTGGGCGCAATGGAGGCGTGGCGGCGGCGGCTTGCCCCGAACGCCATGATTCTCATTTGTATGCTCTTCTTCCTTGGCACGGCGCTGAGCCATATGCTGCTGGAAACGCAGGTGCGCTATCATTACAACATGATTCCGTTCCTGATTCTGCTGGCGGCGTGGACAGTTCGCTCGTGGAGCAAGACTGCCGCGGAGAAAGAAGACGTCCGCGTGATTTATATGGATCGCCCCGAAAACGCCGAAGAGAAGAAGGATAACATCCATTTCGACATGGCGAAGGCAATCGCGGAAGGGCACATCCACGTTTCCGTGACAGAGAACGTCGCACGCACGGAAGAAGCATCAAAAATGGAAGATTCGGCGAAAAGTAGTGTGGAAAACACCTAATACTATTTCCAGATTCAACTGCGCCATCTGCTTGCGCCTTTTTCGTTCTGGCGTCCGCTCACTCCATTTAGCGTAGCGCTGCTACGCTGCATTTCGTTCCCGTTAGCCAGAACGAAAAATTCGCCGCGCATCTTGGCGCATTTTCATTTGGAAATAGTATAAAATATTCGCCGTTCTCGTTTCTGGCTATTGCGAAAATTTACGAAAGATGATAGAATAAATTGAACAATGTGTGAAGAAAATTCACCGGCAAGGGTGCGGCGCCGCCTTTTATGACAATACAGAGAAGAGGGATTGCAGGTATGACGAATCGCGAACAAAAGCTCCTGCCGTCGGCACGACAGCTGACCTCCGTACGTCGGACGTCGAACCTGAATTCCTTGACGGGACTGCCAGAGAGGCTGGACTTCCTGCGTCAGGTGCAGCAGCTGCTGACGGAAAAGAAGCTGAACGGCTGGTGCGTGCTGTCCATCGACATAGAGCATTTCAAACTTTTCAACAACTGGTATGGGCAGGTGCAGGGGGACGAGCTGCTGCACACAATCGGGCATCAGCTGGCGCAGCTTGCGAAGGAGAACGACTATATCGCCGGGTATTTTGGCGGCGATGACTTTTTCCTGTGTATGCCGGATGATGACAAGCGGGCGCAGGCGGTATATGACCTGATTTTCCACTGCATCGAGGATTATCAGCAGCTTGATAGCTTTCTGCCGCTGCTGGGCATCTGCCCGGTGGATGAGCATTCCGACGATATCAGCGTGCTGTGCAACAATGCGCAGATTGCATCCGGGGCGGTCAGGGGCAAGCTGAATCACCGCATCTGCCGCTTTTCCGAGCAGATTATGCAGCAGCTGGAAAAGCATCAGCGCCTGCTCAGCGACGTGCGCATCGGCATCCAGCGCGGCGAGTTTACGTTTTATCTGCAGCCGAAGTGTAACAGCCTGACGGGCAACATCGTCAGCATGGAGGCGCTTGTCCGCTGGCATCACCCGGAAATGGGGCTTGTGTCGCCAAGCCGCTTCATCCCATTGCTGGAAGAAACCGGGCTGGTGACGGATTTAGACCGCTACATTTGGGAGAGCGTCTGCCGCACAATGAGCGGCTGGATTCGCGGCGGAAAGCATATCGTGCCGATTTCGGTCAACGTGTCCATCACGGATATGAAGGCAATGGACGTTCCTGCGCACTTCCGCGAGATGGTCAGACGCTATGACCTCAAATCGGAGCTGATTCGCGTGGAAATCACCGAGACGGCGTTCGCGGAGAACAGCAACCTCGTGCGCGAAGCCATTGACCGCCTCCACCAGTATGGATTTACTGTGCTGATGGACGACTTCGGCAGCGGCTATTCATCGCTCAATATGCTCAAAGATACGAACGTCGATGTGCTGAAGCTGGACATGAAGTTCATCGAGATGAACGTGGAGAACCGGCAGAAGGGCATCCAAATTGTGGATTCCGTTGTCAATATGGCGCACAAGCTGAATATGACGATTATCGCCGAGGGCGTGGAGACGAAGGAACAGGTCGATATGCTCAAAACGATGAACTGCATCTACGGGCAGGGCTACTATTTCTATCGCCCACTCCCGGTGAAAGATGCCGAGCGCCTGCTGAGCATCATTGTGCCGGAGGATTACCGAGATATTCAGCGTTTCTCCGGCGTATCGCCGATGCCTGCTGCGCCCAGCCAACAGTGGAACACAACGCCGGAGATTGAGCGCGATGTGATTGCGACGCTGGACAGCGCGTATCTGCTGCTTGCCCGACTGAATCTCAATACGGGCGAATGCCAGCCGCTCAAGCGTACGCCGCCGCTGCCGGATGCGCAGATGCCGTTTTCACGCTTCAGCAACGATTTGGTGCGTCAGCGGCTGATTCACCCGGAGGATTTGGACGACTACCAGCGGTTTATGGCGCTGGCACACCTGCAGACGGAGATATTCAGCGGGCGGCGGCACATGGACTTCCGCTTCCGCTTGTCTGATGGCAAGCGCTTCAATTGGGCGGAGTTGTCCGTGCTGACCAGCCGCGGCTACACGCAGCAGGAGCCGTGGGTGCTGCTGTGCATCCGCCGGACGGACGACATGGTGAACATGGAAGCCGACCGCCACTATCAGCGTGAACTGGAATACTACTGCAACTGCGACGCACTGACGGGGCTGTTCAACCGCATGAAGTTTGAGAAGGATGTTTCGCTGCTGAACGAGGAACATCCGGACACCATCGAATGCGTTTACATCGACGTCGTTGGGCTGCACGAAATCAACAATCACTTGGGTCATCAGACAGGCGACAGTATGCTGTGCATGGTGGCAGGCACAGCGCGGAGTTTCTTCCCGAACGACCGGCTTTACCGCATCGGCGGCGATGAGTTCGTCATTCTCTGCTGCAACCGCAAGCATGACGAAGTGCTGCTGGCAGTGGAAAAACTGCGCATGACGCTTCGAGGCGCGGAATACGAGATATCCGTCGGTGTGCAGCAAGGCACGGGGCAAGAGAATGTGCAGAACATCGTCAACCGTGCCGAGGATGCTATGCGCCGCGACAAAGAAGCGTATTATCAGCAGAACGGTCAGGAACGCCGGATGCGCTCGCTGAACGAAAAACTGGATCGCCTGATGCAGGAAAAGCAGGATGCAGACCAGTTCATCCGCGTCATTGCGCCGGAATACATTGCGGTGTACCTTATCAACTTTGCGCAGGATTCCTTCCGCAAGATCCTGATTCCGGACTTCTTCCGCGACATGCTGGACAAGTGCAACGGCTCGTTCCGCCGCGCGATTCTGGAATATATCCGGCTCTACATAGCCCCGGAGGATCAGGAAGAGTTTGAGTCGCTGACATGCGCGCAGGTTGTGCGGGAGCGCCTTGCGAGGGAAGGCACAATTGACGAACATTACAAGCGCAGCGACGGTATGCCGATTCACCTGCGGATTATGGCGTGCGACGGACTAAATAAGGAAGAAAGCATCTGGATTTTCGCGAAGGATGTGGAGGAAACCTGATTGTAGAAAAAATGCGCATCAGCATGATGAAAACACGGCTGGTGCGTGTTTTTTTACAATTCAGTGATTGCAGTTTGCGCGAAAATGCTGTATAATGTTTGATGGTAAATAATAATGAGGAAAGTATTTGGAGGAACGAACTGTGCCACTCAAGCCTGTTTTTGATAAAGCGCCGCTGACAATGCTGACCAGTCAGCCCCTGCGCGCCGGTCAGGTGCGCGTGAACCTGCCTGCCTTGACGCGTCTGTATGCGCAAGTGGAGAATCGCCGTGAGCCACTGCTGCTGGAAGGCGCGTTCCGTCTGGCGTGCCTTGTGAAGGCGGATGCCATGCAGTCGCCCGCCGTCACGGCAATTCGGGAAGCCGCTGCCGCACAGCGGGAGGATGGCTCTTTTGCGCTGACGATTGAGGACTCGGTGTATGTCCTGCGCGCGGTGTGGGCACTGTATGAAGCGGAAGCGAAGAAGGAAGATTTGACAGTGCTGCTGCGCTGGTTCCAGTGGGCGGCGAAGCAGTGGGACGACATTGCGGCGGATGAGTACGTCCGCGCGTTCCCGGCGGATCTGCTCGAACTGCTGGAAAAGGTCTACCGCATCACGGGCATTCCTGCCATGCTCAAACTTGCCCGCACTCTGTCCGCCAGCACGATGAACTGGAGCGGCGTCCTGACCGCGACCCCGATTCAGACGCCCGTGAGCAAAGCTGTTTCAGCAGAAGAACTGGATGCAGGTCTGAAGAAGGAAAACGGTGATTTGGAGGGCTACTACACCCGTCTGGCACTGACGACGAATGCGGCGGCACTGGCGGATGGCGCTCGTGCGGCACTGGCGCGCGGCTGGCTCAACGGCTCGGCGACGGAGATGAACGCCGCAAAGACGGGCTGGGAGAAAATCAGCCGCTATCACGGCGCAATCTGCGGTGGATTGACCGCAAATCCGATGCTTGCGGGCGGCAATCCCAGCACGGGCATTTTCAATGATACCTTGGGCGCATGGGCGGAAGCGTTTGTGTGCGCAGGCATGGGCGCGCACGCGGTTTGGGCGTGGGATGAGCTGGAACGGCTGGTGTTCAATGCGCTGCCGGCGTGCGTGGAGGAAACACGCGTGCAGCTGGCGCAGCGCGTCAACTCGCTGGCGGCGCAGGAGACTCAGCAGGGAAGTTTCGCCCTGACGCTCGGACGCCTTGCGCGCGGCTATGCGCTGGCGATTCAGTCCGCCGTGACTGCATGGGTGGACGGCTTCGCGATCAATATGCTGATTCCTGGCAAATACGCCGTCTGCGACAATAAGATGGTGCTGACTATTGACGCGCAGGGCGAGCGCTACGCCATCAAGATGCACATGAAGAACGACCAGAAGGCGTTTTTCCACATGCGGCTTCCGGCGTGGGCATCGTCGTCCGAAATCCTCGTCAACGGTGCGCCGACGGCGGAATACCGCTTGGTGGACGGCTGCATCGGTATCGAGCGCGTTTGGCACGACGGGGACGAAATCGTCGCCGTGCTGGAGCAGCCCGTCATGCGGCACAGCAGCGCCTATCATCAGGCGACGTACCTCACGCGTGGCCCGCAGGTGTTGGCGCTCTCGGCGGACGGCGATTGGGCATATGCGCTGTGCGGCAATGGCAAAGTGACCGAAAGCGGCGTGACCGCCCCGTTTGCGCCGATTGCGTGGAAAAAAGGAAACAATGCCCCGGTGGATGTGCCGG
>OJRT01000354.1_pt1 | contig 23907 bp, 16 predicted proteins | sample 1599281 | NCBI WGS metagenome assembly OJRT01 (sample SAMN03922458, study PRJEB24848) | human gut metagenome | isolation source: stool sample | host: Homo sapiens | place: Germany | collected 2009-11 | reverse complement strand
GCGGGCTGCTCGGGGCTGCGCTTGGCCAGCGGGCTGACCTCCACGGGGTACATGGTGATGAATGTCGGCTGGATGAGCGTGGACTCGACCTTCTGGTCGAACGTCTCATAGAGCGCGTTGCCCCACGTGTGGGCAACGTTTTCCATGTCCACGCCCGCGCTCTTGGCGAGGGCGACTGCCGCGTCCGCGTCGCCGAGGATGGCCATGAAGTCCGCCCCCGTGACGTCCTTGACAGCGTCGGCCATGGTCACGCGGCGCCAGCTCGGCGTGAGGTCCACATCGTGGCCCAGCCACTGGAGCTGATACGTGCCGAGAATCTCCTTGGCCGCGCCGGAGAGGATGCCCTCGAGGATGTCCATCATGCCGTCGAGGTTGGTATAGGCCTGATAGAGCTCACAGGTCGTGAACTCCGGATTGTGCTTGGTGTCCATGCCCTCGTTGCGGAAGATGCGGCCGACCTCATACACGCGCTCAATGCCGCCGACGATCAGGCGCTTGAGGTGCAGCTCGGTCGCAATGCGCATATACATATCAATGTCAAGCGTGTTGTGGTGCGTGATGAACGGGCGCGCCGTCGCGCCGCCGGCGATGGGGCTGAGCACGGGGGTCTCGACCTCCATGAAGCCCAGGCCGTCCAAATAGCGGCGCAGATAGGCCACGAACCGGCTGCGGATCTGGAAATTGCGCTTGCTCTCAGGGTTCATAATGAGATCCACATAGCGCTGGCGGTAGCGCAGCTCCGTGTTCGTCATGCCATGGAACTTCTCCGGCAGCGGGCGCAGGGACTTGCTGAGCAGCGTGACCTGCTGCACGTGGATGGAGATCTCCCCTGTCTTGGTCTTGAACGCATAGCCGCGCACGCCGATGATGTCGCCAATGTCATACTTGCGGAAATCGGCAAACTCCTGCTCGGTGACGGCGTCCTTGCGGACGTAGAGCTGGATCTGGCCGCGGTCGTCCTGAATGTCGCAGAAGATGGCCTTGCCCATGCCGCGCTTGGACATGATGCGGCCGGCGGCCTGCAGCGTTTTGCCGTCATAGGCATCGAAATCATTCTTGATATCCGCCGAATAGGCGCTGCGCTCAAAGCGCGTCTGCACAAAGGGGTCGCGCCCGGCGTCCTGCAGCGCCTTGAGCTTGTCGCGGCGCACCTGAAGGATCTCGGACAGGGACGGCTCTGCCGCCGCCTGCTGGTTCTTTCTCTCTTCGTTCATGATGGACTCCTCAGTCTTCGTTTTCGACGGCAATGATCTTAAACTGCAGCTCGCCGACCGGGGCTGTTACCGTGACGGTCTCGCCGACCTTGTGGCCCTTGAGCGCGAAGCCGAACGGGCTGTCGTCCGAAATGCAGCCCTCCATGGGGTTGGCCTCCTGCGAGCCGACGATGGTGTACTCCTCTTCCGCGTCCTCGTCGACGTCGAGCACGCGCACGTGGCTGCCGATGGTCACGACGTCCGCCGCGACCTCGACCTTCTCCACGACCTCGGCGTTCTCGATCAGGTCCGTGATCTCGGCAATGCGGGAGTAGAGCTTGCCCTGCTCCGTCTTGGCCTCGTCATACTCGCTGTTCTCCGACAGGTCGCCGAACGAGCGCGCCTCCTTGATGAGCTCCGCGACTTCTTTCTCGCGGGTCGTCTCGAGGTAATGCAGTTCTTCCTTGAGCGTGTCCAGACGCTCCTGACTCATCTTATATCTGCTGTCGATCGCCATAATCCGTCTCCTTATATCATTGAAATTTCAGTATATCTCCGTTGATTCAGCGCAGCGCAGCGATCGCTGCCTCAAGCTGCGCATCGACATCACTGTCCGCGGCCGGGGCCACGACGACATCCGGCACAAGGCCGCCCTGCTCGGACAGGTCCACGCGGTTGGGCGTGAGATACTTCCGGCTCGAGATGTGCACGGCGCTGCCGTCCGGAAGCGCGATGGTCGTCTGGCTGCGGCCCTTGCCGGTCGTGTTCTGGCCGACGATGGTCGCCCAGTCATACTCCTGCAGCGCGGCCGCGAAAAACTCCGCCGCACTGTAGGTATTGCCGTTGACGATGACCGCCATCGGCACTTTGACGCAGACGCTGTCGCTCTGCGTGACGGTCTCTTTTCCGTTGCCGTCGACGCTCACGAACAGGTCGCCCTGCGGCAGCAGGTGATCCAGGATCGTGATGAGCTCCGAGAGCAGGCCGCCGGGGTTATCGCGCAGGTCGAACACCAGCGACTTTGCGCCGAGGTCCAGCAGCTTATCGACTGCCTGCACGGCACGGCTGCCGCCGCCGGTCTCAAAGTTGCGGATCTGGACATAGCCGACGCCGTTATCCATGAGCTTATACGTCACGGGATCGGTGTAAATGACCGTACAGTCGAGCGTGACGGTCTGGCTCTTGCCGGCGGAGTCCTGAATGGTGAGCTTGAGCGTCTTGTTGAGCTTGGCGCGGATGGTGCTCTGCACGTCCGAGAGCGTCTTGCCCGTGACGTCCTCACCGTCGATCGCCGTGCTTGCCCGTGACGTCCTCACCGTCGATCGCCGTGATGATGTCCCCCTGCTGGAGGCCGGCCTTCGCCGCGGGCGAGTCGCTCGTCACGGCTGTGATGCGAAAGCCCTTCGTCTTGTCGTCGAGCTGGATGGTCACGCCGATGCCGGCGTACTCATTGTTGGAGTACATCTGATAGGCCTTGTATTCCTCGGCCGTCATGTAATAGCTCCATTTATCGCCGATGGCGCTGATGATCGCGCTCGATGATGCATCGCTGATCGCCGTATCGTCCGCGTCGCCGATATAGTCTTTATCCACGACCTGCTTGACCTGCGCAAACTTCAGCGCGAGCTTATAGTTGCTGCTGCCGCCGAACTTGCCGACGAAGATCATCGACGTGACCAGCGCAGTCACCAGAATACAGATCACACAGGCAAGGATACTCGCCCTCCAGCCATGCATTCTGCCGCTTTTTCTGCGGGCGGGCACTTTTTCCGACGCCTGTTCCTGTGGCTTGTGTTCGTCCATGCTATCCCTCCGGGTCCATTTGCCGCCTGCATCGGGCAGCCCCAATGCAGCAGATGAGCCGGGCAGCCATTTTCCGGCTGCCCGGCAGTTTCATTCAGTCAAAATATGTCCGATCAGCGCGCATAGTTGAGCGGGTTCTGGCGCACGCCGTTGACCGTGACCTCCCAGTGCAGATGCGGGCCGGTGGAGTTGCCGGTCGAGCCGACATAACCGATCGTCTGGCCCTTGGAGACCTTCTGGCCGGAGGAGACCGCGATGGAACTCATGTGGCCATAGAGCGTGGTGATGCCGTTGCCATGGTTGATGACGACACAGTTGCCATAACCGGACACAGCGCCGGCCGTGATGACCGTGCCGCCGTCGGCCGCAACGATGCTCGCGCCATAGCTCGCGCCGATGTCCACACCGGAGTGATACTTCTGCGTGTGATAGATCGGGTGGTAGCGCCAGCCGAACTCCGACGTGATCGTATGGCAGGACGGGCACGGCCACATCATGGAGCCGGTGGCGCCGTTGTCCTTGCCCGCATCATAGCTGGGGTCGTTTTTCTTGTTCGCCTCTTCCTGGCGGCGCAGATCCTCGACCTGCTTATCGATCTGCGACTGCACGTTCTGCTGCTGCTGCTCGTACTGATCATAGACGCTCTTATAAGCGTTGATATCCGACTCCAGGCTGGCAAGCAGCGCGTTGGCCTCGGACACCTTCTGCTGCAGCTCGACCTGCTTGGTCTCCAGCTCGGACTGCTTATCCTGCAGCTCGGTACGGGCATCCTCAAGCTCCGCCTTGACGGTCTCGACCTTTTCACGGGCGGCCGTCATGTCGGCCTGCACCTGTTTATTATATGCAATGACCTCGCCGACCATGTCCATACGGGCAAGGAGGTCGGACAGACTGGTCGCCTCGAGCAGAATGGCGATGTAGGACATCTGGCCGTACTCCTCAAGATGGCGCACGCAGCCGCGGAAGCGCACCGTCTGCGCCTCTTCTTCCTGCTTGGCTTCCTCGAGCTCAACGCCCTTGTCCTCGATCTGCTGGTCATAGGCCGTGATCTGCTGCTTGACGACCTCGATCTCCTGCTGCGCCAGATCGTTTTCCTGATCCAGCGCGGCCTTCTGATCGACCACACTGGCCTTCTTAGAGCGGAGATTGTTGATGGTTTTCTGCTGCTCCTTCTGCTTGGCCTGCAGCTCCTTACGCTGCTGCGTGAGCTGGTTGATCTCCGACTGCGACGCCGCGCTGGCATTGATCGGGATCAGCGCCGTCATGAGCGAAACGATAAAAATCAACGCAAGCAGCACACAAATGACGGATCGAACGACTTTGCGGTTCATCTTCATTCGATTTCCTCCTTAAACTTTCAGATAGTTGCGAATGGCCGTGAGGCCGCCGAACACGCCGACGAGCACACCCACGCCAAGGAACACCAGCAGCAGCGGCAGCGCCACGGATGCAAACGGGAGCACCGTGATGATACCGGCCGCCATGGTGGACATGATCTTGCTGACGATCAGGCTGTAAAGTCCCCACTGGAGCAGGAACGCGACCAGGCCGCCGACCAGGCCGAGCACAAGGCCCTCGACCACAAACGGCAGACGGATGAAGCCATTCGTCGCACCGACCATCTTCATGATGGCGATCTCTTCACGCCGGCCGAACGTGGCCAGCTTGATGGTGTTGGTCATAATAAACAGGGACACCGCGATGAGGATCACGATCAAAACGACGGAGACAACGCTCACAATGTTCCGGAACGTAATGAAGTTTTCCGCATAATCCAGGTGCGCGGTCACATCGGCGATGCCGTCGACATTCTTGAGCGCGGCCTGCGTGTCCTTCATGAGCGACAGGTCGTCGAGCGTCACGACGTAGCGGTGACGAAAGACCGAGGCGTCAATGTTGTCAAAGAGGTCGGAGTCATACTCGGCCTCGAACGTCTGCATGGCCTGCTCGCGCGTGACGAATTCGACCGTGGCGACATTCGGCACCGCGGCGACCTGGGGCTCGATGGCCCGGGCCTCGTCCTCCGAGAGCGTCTCATCGACGTAGGCAATGACCTCGTTCTGATTTTGCAGGCGGTCGATGTTCGCGTCGATGTTGAGCGTCAGCAGCGAAAAGCTGCCCATGATGAGCAGGCACGCGATGATAATCGTGATCGACGCGAAGGACATGAAACCGTGCGTGAAGATGTTTTTCACGCCCTGCGTCATCAGGTAGTTGAATCTATTCAGCTTCATATCCGTAGTACCCGTCCAATCCGTCACTGATGACTCTTCCGGCGTCGATGGAGATGACGCGCTTGGAAAAAGCGTCGACCAGTTCCTTTTCGTGCGTCACCACGAGGACCGTGGTGCCGAGCTCGTTGATCTTCTCCAGCAGCAGCATCAGCTCCAGACTGCGCACCGGGTCGAGGTTGCCGGTCGGCTCGTCCGCGATGATCATGCGCGGATTGTTCACGAGCGCGCGGGCGATGGCCACGCGCTGCTGCTCACCGCCGGAAAGCTCCGCCGGAAAGCGCTTTTCCCGGTCGGCCAGGCCGACCAGCTCGAGCACCTGCGGCACGCGGCGGCGGATCTCCTTGTTGGAAGCTCCCACCACGCGCATGGCAAACGCAACGTTTTCATACACCGTCATTTTGTCGATCAGGCGAAAATCCTGAAAAATGACGCCCAGTGTCCGGCGCAGCTTCGGCAGCTTGCGGCGCTTGATGCCCTGCATGTCAAAGCCGTTGACCGTGATCTGTCCGGATGTGGGGCTCAGCTCGCCGGTGATCAGTTTGATGATCGTCGTCTTGCCGGAGCCGGACGGTCCGACCAGAAACACGAACTCGCCCTCGTTGATCGTAAAACTGATCCCATTGAGGGCCGCAGCCTCCGTGTTCCCGTAGACCATCTTCACATCGTTCATTTGAACCATAAGATGTCCTCCAATATGTTGGGCTTACGCCCGCCCGGGTAGGTCTCAGAACTTGGCAGTGTTCTGAGAATCGAGGTATTGCTTTACCATGACCGCGACCTTGAAGAGGATTGCATCCTCAAACTCGCGCAGATCCAGGCCCGTGATCTTCTTGACTTTCTCCAACCGGTATACCAAAGTGTTTCGATGGACGTAGAGCTTGCGCGCCGTCTCCGAAACGTTGAGATTGTTCTCAAAGAAGCGATTGATCGTGTCGAGCGTGTCCTCATCGAGCGCCTCGATGGGGTTTTTCTTGAACGCTTCGGACAGGAACATCTCGCACAGCGTCGTCGGCAGCTGATAAATGATGCGGCCGATGCCGAGGTTGTCATAGTGAATGACCGGCTTCTCGTTTTCAAACACCTTGCCGACCTCGATGGCGACCTGCGCCTCCTTATAGCGGTCGGCCAGCTCGCGCAGGTGGTTGGCCGTCGTGCCGATGCCGATGACCGTCTGCACGTGCAGCTCCGTGTGCACGGCGCGCTCAATGCTCTCGGCCAGCGCGCAGACATCCTCCGAGGTCTCGTCCGGCGTCATTTCCTTGATGACGACAATGTCCGACTCGCTCACGCTGAGCACGAAATCATGCTGCCGGTCCGGGAACATGTTCTGGATCAGCTCGAGCACGGCGATATCCGTCACGTTCACCTGACGCACCAGCAGCACAGCGCGCGGCACGTCGGTGGTAAAATGCAGCTCCTTGGCGCGCACATACACGTCGCCGGGGAGAATGTTGTCCGAAATGATGTTCTTAACGAAGGCGGCCTTATTATGCTTTTCCTCAAAGTTCGTGCTGGCCTCCGTCATGCCGACGGCCGCGAGAATGCAGATGCTGCGCGCCGTCTGGTCATTGCCCTCGACAAACACGGCATACTCAAAACGCGCCGTGCTGGCAGACAGAATCTTATACGTGCGTGCGTCCGTTGCAAACAGCTGCTCCTGCACTTCACCCACCGCGGCCTGAAAGTCATCCAGGCGCGAGCCGATCATCGAAAGCTCACTGCAGGCAATGACAAACCCCTGCTCGTCTACAACACCAATGCAGCGCGTGGTGGCATCTTTCATCTGAACGATCACGCCCTGAAAAATTCTGCTCGACATATCTTTTCCTCCTACGAACGGCCGCCGCAGTCTCCCACAGCACCTACCAATTTCCTACTTTACATAATAGACGATTTATGTGCATTTTTCAATAGAAAAATGGTCGTTTTTTGTGAATAATTTTCGAAATTTCGTGAGATAGTCGGATAATTTCCCGAACTTTTGTAAATTATCACGAAGCTGGAAGCGAGAAAACGAGCATCGCCTCAGCGGGCTGCAATTCCCGATAAGCGCCCGGTGACAGCGCGGGATCGAGCGTCAGCGCCCCGATCGACAGCCGGTGCAGCTGCGAAACGGGCGTCCCGCAGCCGGCCAGCATCCGCTTGACCATATGATATTTCCCTTCATAGACCGTGACGCGGCAGCCCCCCTGCTCCGGCAGCAGCTCCAGCCGGGCGGGCAGGCACTGCGTCCCGTCGCCGAGGACAACGCCCTGTGCAAAACGGTCCACATCCGCGCTCGTGGGCTGTCCATCCGTGCGCGCGAAGTAGACCTTCGGCACGTGCTTTTTCGGCGTGATGACACGGTGGACATAGTCCCCGTCGTCCGTAACGAGCAGCAGGCCGGTCGTGTCCTTATCGAGCCGCCCGGCGGGCACGAGCCCGAAGCGCCGCAGCTCCGGCGGGAACAGATCGAGCACCGTCGGCTGACTGCGGTCGGCCGTCGCGGTGAGGACGCCGGCGGGTTTATGGAGCATATAGTAATGATATGCCTGATAGCGCAGGATCTGTCCGCGCAGGCAGACGACAGCGGTCTCCGCGATCTTCTGCTCCGGCGCGCGGGCGGGCACACCGTCGACCGTGACCTCACCGCGGCGGATATACGCCTTGGCCTCGCGCCGGGAAGCGGCGCCGGCATCGGCCAGATATTTGTCCAGACGGATCATGCGCGCCCCTCCTTTACGGCCATTGGACGTATTATAACATATCCGGTGGCAAATTTGAATAGGCTTGTTCCGAGGTGTGGTTATGAAGCTCAAATCCTTTCACTGGACAAGACGGACGGTCGTGTATGCGCTCATCGGTCTGGCCGTGCTGCTGGCGCTGGCCGTCATCTGGCGCAGCAACGGCGGCGTGCTCTCGGCGCACTACAACGTCACGACGACGGGCGGGCGCATTGCCTATCTGCAGGCGCTCGGCTGGGAGGCGGATCCCGTGACGGAAACGGCGCAGGAGATCGTGATCCCGCGTGTGTTCAGCGGTGTATTCAGCGATTACAACGCCCTGCAAAAGCAGCAGGGATTTGACCTGTCCACTTACGCCGGCGAGACGTGCACAGCCTATACCTACCGCGTGACGAACTACGAGGGCTCGACGGACACTGTGCTCGCGCAGCTGTTCGTCTACCGCAACCGCGTCATCGGCGGCGACATCCACGCGACGGCGATGGACGGCTTCATGCACGGTCTGCGATGAATGGGCGAAAAAACTCCCGGCACGAATGTGCCGGGAGTTTTGGTTTCGTTCGGGTTCAGGCAGATGCCTTGGGGCTCAGGCGAGCGCCATCCAGCGCTCAATGCCGGTCAGCTCCGTAAAGGTGTGGCCGACCGAGGCCTCGGTGACTGCGGCGTAGTACCACATGCGCCTGGCGTGACGTCGGTAAAGTGCGACGCTGCCTGCGCATTGGCCTGCACGAACGTCAGGTCGCAGCTGCGGCCAAGCACGCGGTTGAGGATAGTCACCGCCTCGGCGCGCGTGATGGTCTGGTTCGGGTGAAACGTGCCATCCGCATAGCCGCCGACCCAGCCGTTGGCATAGGCCGTAGCGACCGCATCATGACACCATGCGCTGCCTACATCGGCAAACGGCATGCCCTTGGACGTGTTCACACCGTAGATCCCGGTCAGAATGGTCACAAATTCCGCGCGGTTGATGGGCTTGCCCGGCTGGAACGTGCCGTTGCTGTAGCCCTTGATGGCGCCGGCATTGGCCAGCGTGCTGACCGCGACCGCGTACCACTTGCCGGCCGGAACATCGCTGAAGCCATTGTCGCTGCGGTCATACTGCTTGTGCGCCTGTGCGGTCATGAGCTCATAGAGCAGCTTGGCCGCCTCGGCGCGCGTGAGCGTGCCGTTGGGCACAAAGGTGGTCGCGGTGCGGCCGGAAACATAGGCGTTGTGGTTGGTCGTATCCAGCAGGCCGGTCGACTGCGCCGGCTCCGTGCCGGTGCCGCTGCCGCTGTTGTTGCCCATCTGGGAAATGTACTTTTCCAGCAGCGCCATTGCCTGCTGGAGCGTGATGGTGCGGCTGTTGTAGAGCGCACAGATGATCGTCACAATGTTCTTCAGGTTCATATTCGCCGAAGAAATGAGCTGAGACAGCAGCTGCGCGATCTGATCGTTTGTGAGGATGCTGCCGGCAAAGCCCGTCAGGATGGCATTGATGCCGGTCTGCGTCATACCAAAGGCTTTCAGGATCTCGGCAAGCGCCTGCTGGGCGGCCTCGCTGTTCGCGCCGCCGGCGGCAATGTCGCCGATGACCTGACCGAAGTTGATGTTCACCGTGTTGCCGGTGATGGTGATGATGCCGTGCATGTAGTGATTGTTGCTGGCGATGTCCTTGAACAGATCGCCCACGTCCACGTTCACGATGCCGTGAATGAAATTATCGTCATTGGCGATGTCGATCCGGCTCAGGATCTCACTGAGCAGGCCGTTGTGCAGCTGGCCATAGGCCGTGTCGGATGTGCTGGTCTCCGCCTCCGTGGCGTCTGCCGCGAAAGCCGGGACAGCAGCGAGACTGAATGCCAGCACCAGGGACAGTATCAGGCTCAATGTCTTGCGCATTTTTTTCATGGAATTTTGCCTCCTTTAAGTTCCAAGCAAACATACATGGAAAAGGTGGCGGCAAAATGTCGGACACAGGTGTCCGCATCCCATCGGCGCGAAGCAAGAAGCCTTTTTTAACCACGAAATATAGGCCGCAATTCTTAAAAAAGCATTTGAAAAGTAATTAAAGTTTCGTGCTTGAAACAATTTTGTCGAAAAACAAAAAAATTCCTCTCCGGCAGATGCCGGAGAGGAATTTTGCATGCTGAAAATTACTCGTTGATGGCGATGACAACACCGGAACCAACGGTACGGCCGCCTTCACGGATAGCGAAACGCAGGCCAACCTCGATCGCGATCGGGGTGATCAGCTCGACGTCCATGTCGACGTTATCGCCGGGCATGCACATCTCAACACCCTCGGGGAGGCTGATGACGCCGGTCACGTCGGTGGTACGGAAGTAGAACTGGGGACGGTAGTTGTTGAAGAACGGGGTGTGACGGCCGCCCTCTTCCTTGGACAGAACGTAAACCTGGCCCTTGAACTTGGTGTGCGGGTGGATGGACTTCGGAGCAGCGAGGACCTGGCCACGCTCAACGCCCTTCTTGTCGATGCCGCGGAGCAGGCAGCCGACGTTGTCGCCAGCCTCGGCGAACTCGAGGGTCTTGTGGAACATCTCGGTGCCGGTGACGGTGGTCTCCTGGGTGTCCTTGATGCCGACGATCTCGACCTTATCGCCAACCTTGACGATGCCACGCTCGACACGGCCGGTAACGACGGTGCCGCGGCCGGAGATGGTGAACACGTCCTCGATGGGCATCAGGAACGGCTTGTCAGCAGCACGGTCCGGAGTCTTGATCCAAGTGTCAACAGCGTCCATGAGCTCCCAGATGCACTTGTACTCGGGGGCCTTCGGATCGGTGGACTCGGAGATCAGCGCGTTCAGAGCGGAGCCCTTGATGATCGGGGTGTCGTCGCCCGGGAAGTCGTACTTGTCGAGCAGCTCACGGACTTCCATCTCGACGAGCTCAAGCAGCTCGGGATCGTCGACCTGGTCAACCTTGTTCAGGAACACCAGAACGTACGGAACGTTGACCTGACGGGCAAGCAGCAGGTGCTCACGGGTCTGAGCCATCGGGCCGTCGGAGGCAGCGATAACGAGGATCGCGCCGTCCATCTGAGCAGCGCCGGTGATCATGTTCTTGATATAGTCGGCGTGGCCCGGGCAGTCGACGTGCGCATAGTGGCGGCCCTTGATCTCGGTGCCGTCAAGGCCGATGCGGTCGTCGGTCTGGTACTCAACGTGAGCGGTGTTGATCGTGATGCCACGCGCTTTTTCTTCCGGAGCCTTATCGATCTGGTCGTAGGCAGCGAACTCGGCGCTGTTCGGGTCAGCCAGGGACAGAACCTTGGTGATCGCAGCGGTCAGGGTGGTCTTGCCGTGGTCGATATGGCCGATGGTGCCGATATTGACATGGGGCTTGGTTCTATTGTACATCTGCTTTGCCATTAGAATATCCTCCTAATTCTAAAATAATGTTGTGACTTACTTTCTTATAAGGCACATTGTGCCGGTTGCGCAGGTCAGTTGCTGCCGTGGATGATCTTCTCCTGAAGAGACTTCGGCAGCTCTACGAAGTGGCTGGGCTCCATGCTGTAGGTCGCGCGGCCCTGCGTTTTGCTGCGCAGGTCGGTCGCATAGCCGAACATGGATGCCAGGGGCACGTTCGCCGTGACGATCGCCGCACCGTTGCGGATGTCCGTGCCGGCGATCTGGCCGCGGCGGGCATTGATATCGCCCATGACGTCGCCCATATAGCTTTCCGGCGCCGTAACGACAACCTTCATAATGGGCTCGAGGAGCGTCGGGCCGGCCTTCTGGCAGGCCTCCTTGAATGCCATGCTGCCGCAGATCTTAAACGCCATCTCGGACGAGTCGACCTCGTGATACGAGCCGTCGAGCAGCGTGACTTTCACGTCCACGACCTCGTAGCCCGCAAGCACGCCGGCCTGCATCGCGCCCTGGATGCCCTGATCCACACAGGGGATAAACTCTTTCGGGATCGCACCGCCGGTGATCTGGTTGATGAACTCGTAACCCTTGCCGGGCTCGTTGGGTTCCACCATGAGCTTGACGTGTGCAAACTGGCCTTTGCCGCCGGTCTGGCGCGCGTAGCGCGTGTCCACCGTAGCGGCCTTGGTGATGGTCTCCTTGTAAGAGACCTGAGGTCTGCCGACATTCGCCTCGACGCGGAACTCGCGCAGAAGGCGATCGACGATGATCTCCAAATGGAGCTCACCCATGCCGGCGATGATGGTCTGGCCCGTTTCCTCGTCCGTGTAGGCCTTGAAGGTGGGGTCTTCCTCGGCAAGCTTGCCGAGGGCGATGTCCATCTTCTCCTGCCCGGCCTTGGTCTTGGGCTCGATTGCTACGCGGATGACCGGTTCCGGGAACTCCATCGACTCGAGCACGATCGGGTACTTTTCGTCGCAGAGCGTATCGCCGGTCGTCGTATTCTTGAGACCGACCGCCGCCGCAATATCACCGGAATAGACCTGCGTGATATCCTCGCGGTGGTTGGCGTGCATCAAAAGGATGCGGCCCAGACGCTCGCGCTGGCCCTTGGTGGAGTTCAGGACGGATTTGCCGGCTTCGATCGTGCCGGAATAGACACGGAAGAACGCCAGACGGCCGACGTAGGGGTCGGTCATGATCTTGAAGGCCAGAGCAGAGAACGGCTCGGAATCGTCCGCGGAGCGGTGCTCGACCTCATCCGTCTTGGGCACCGTGCCGGTGATCGGCGGGATGTCCAGCGGGGACGGCATATAATCGACGATGGCGTCCAGCAGCTTCTGCACGCCCTTGTTTTTATAGGACGTGCCGCACACGATCGGGACGAACTTGACCTGCGTCGTGGCCTTGCGGATGGCCGCCTTGATCATTTCGGTGGGGATTTCCTCACCTTCCAGATACATCTCCATGATCTCGTCGTCGAAATCGGCGACGGCCTCAAGGAGCTGCGTGCGGTACTCTTCGGCCTCGGCGCGCATGTCCTCGGGGATCTCCTCGACGCGCATATCCTTGCCAAGATCGTCGTAGTAGACGTCCGCCTTCATCTCGAGCAGGTCGATGATGCCGCGGAAGTCCGCCTCGGAGCCGATCGGCAGCTGGATCGGAACAGCGTTGCAGCGCAGGCGCTCGTGCACCATGTCGACAACGTTGTAGAAATTTGCGCCCATGATGTCCATCTTGTTGATGTAGATCATGCGGGGAACATTGTAATGGTCAGCCTGTCTCCAGACCGTCTCGGACTGCGGCTCAACGCCGCCCTTGGCACAAAGGACCGTCACGCAGCCGTCGAGCACGCGCAGGCTGCGCTCGACCTCAACGGTGAAGTCGACGTGGCCCGGGGTGTCGATGATATTGATGCGGTTGCCCTTCCAGAAGCAAGTGGTCGCAGCGCTCGTGATCGTGATGCCGCGCTCCTGCTCCTGCGCCATCCAGTCCATGGTGGCGGTGCCTTCATGGGTCTCACCGAGCTTGTGGTTGACGCCCGTGTAGAACAGAATGCGTTCCGTCGTGGTCGTCTTACCGGCGTCGATGTGCGCCATGATGCCAATGTTTCTTGTGTTTTCAAGGGAATATTGTCTGGGCATAATTGATAGCTCCTAGTCGGAAGATTACCAGCGGAAGTGTGCGAACGCCTTGTTGGACTCGGCCATCTTGTGCGTGTCTTCGCGCTTCTTCACAGCAGCGCCGGTGTTGTTGCAGGCATCCATGATCTCGCCTGCGAGGCGCTCCTTCATGGTCTTTTCGCTGCGCTTGCGGGCATAGCCGGTCAGCCAGCGCAGGCCGAGCGTCTGGCGTCTCTCAGGACGCACTTCCATAGGAACCTGGTAGGTCGCACCGCCGACGCGGCGGGCCTTGACTTCGAGGCTCGGCATGATGTTATTCATGGCTTCGGTAAACGCATCGAGCGGTTCCTTGCCGGTCTTTTCCTTGATGATGTCAAAAGCATCGTACACGACCTTCTGAGCAACACCCTTTTTGCCGTCGAGCATCACGCTGTTGATGAGCTTGGTCACCAGACAAAATTTCTCTTGTGGGAACGTTACCTCTTCTGGGCACTATACTTCCCTCCTTCATTAAAAAATGACTTCACAGGTACTCGAAGATGCGGTGCATCTCCGTCTGCGCCCCGAGGTTAACGAATACATATATATCAGTTAACAACAGGGCAAAATTTGCTGTTGGAACTTACTTCTTTCCTGCCTTCGGCCGCTTGGCACCGTACTTGGAACGGGCCTGCATACGTCCGGAAACGCCCTGCGTATCGAGCGTGCCGCGGATGATGTGGTAACGAACGCCAGGAAGATCCTTAACACGGCCGCCGCGGATCATAACGACGCTATGCTCCTGCAGGTTGTGACCGATGCCCGGGATGTAGGCGGTTACCTCGTAGCCGTTGGTCAGACGCACACGGGCGATCTTACGAAGCGCGGAGTTCGGCTTCTTGGGGGTAGAGGTACGCACGGCAGTGCAGACGCCTCTCTTCTGAGGTGCGCTCAGATTGGTCTCGCGGTTCTTCAGGGTGTTGAGGCCCTTCTGCATGGCGGGAGACGTGGACTTGTAGGTGACTTTCTCTCTGCCCTTTCTCACCAACTGGTTAAAAGTAGGCATGGTTTTCCTCCTTTCCTCGAAAATGGATCTATTTATACGATGCCAAAAAACAGCATCGGATAAACCGTGATTCTGCCGGAAAATTTTCAGGAAATCCCGGCCATTTTTGTGCTTTTTACACAGGCATGACAAATCGGTGGGCGCACGCCCACGCAAAATAGGATTTTAGCATATTGCACAAGATTCGTCAAGCATTTTTATTCAAGACGGAAGCGAAAATTTCACCGGGATATGCAGGCATATCCCGGTGAAACGGTTGGTATTTGGTCGTTTAAAGCGCGTTGGAGATGTTGGCGAGATCGGACAGATCCACGCCGTCGTCCTCCGGCTCCGCGGGGACTGCCGGCTCCTCATTCGTCTCGAAGTTGCGGTAGCAGGCAAGGCCGCTTCCGGCGGGAATGAGCTTGCCGATGATGACGTTCTCCTTCAGGCCGACGAGGTGGTCGATCTTGCCCTTGATGGCGGCATCGGTCAGCACCTTCGTGGTTTCCTGGAAGGACGCGGCCGACAGGAAGCTCTCCGTGGCGAGCGACGCCTTCGTGATGCCCATAAGGACATGCTCAGCCGTCGCGGGCGTGAGCTCGGTCTCCCCTGCCGCGATGCGCTCGGCGATCGCGCGGTTGGCCGCGCGGAACTCATGCAGATCCACAATGGCGCCGGACAGCAGGTTCGTGCTGCCGGAATCGTCGATACGGACCTTGCGCATCATCTGGCGGACGATGATCTCGATGTGCTTATCGTTGATGTCAACGCCCTGCTGACGGTAGACCTTCTGGACTTCCTGAATGATATACTGCCGGCAGGCATCGACGCCGCAGATACGCAGCACGTCGTGCGGGCTGTACGCGCCGTTCGAAAGCGGCTGGCCCTTCGTGACCGTGTCGCCGTTGGCGACCAGAATGCCGGCGGAGTACGGCAGGTTGTACGTGACGGTCTCGCCGTCGACCGGGTTCGTGACCGTGACCGCATAGATGGAGGTCTTCTTCGTCTCCTCGATGCTGACGACGCCGGGGATCTCGGCGAGGGTGGCCATCTTCTTCGGCTTGCGCGCCTCGAACAGCTCTTCAACACGCGGAAGGCCCTGCGTGATATCGTCGCCGGCAACGCCGCCGGTGTGGAACGTACGCATGGTCAGCTGCGTGCCCGGCTCGCCGATGGACTGGGCGGCGATAACGCCGACCGCCTCGCCGATGTTGACCGGCTGGCCGATGGCCAGGTTGATGCCGTAGCACTTGGCGCAGACGCCGTTGCGCGCCTCACAGGTCATGACGCTGCGGATCTTGACTTCCTCGATGCCGTGCTCTTCGAGCGTCTTGGCATCGTCGGGCATGAGCATATGGTCGGTATCGAACAGCACCTCGCCGGTCTTGGGCGACACGACGGGCTCGGCCGGGTAGCGGCCGTGGATGCTCTCGCCGAGGCTCTGGACTTCCTGTCCCTTGTCGAACACGGCGCGGGCCATGATGCCGTCGGTCGTACCGCAGTCATCCTCGCGGATGATGACTTCCTGCGAGACATCGACCAAACGACGGGTCAGATAACCGGAGTCGGCAGTACGCAGTGCGGTATCGGCCAGGCCCTTACGGGCGCCTCGGGACGAGATGAAGTACTCGAGGACGGACAGGCCCTCACGGTAGTTGGCCTTGATCGGGATCTCGATGGTCTTGCCGGCGGTGTTTGCGATCAGGCCGCGCATACCGGCGAGCTGACGGATCTGCGCCATGGAACCACGGGCGCCGGAGTCCGCCATCATATAGATGGGGTTGAACTCATCGAGGCAGTTCTGCAGGGCCGCCGTGACGTCCTTCGTGGTCTTTTCCCACTCGGACACGGCCAGACGGTAGCGCTCGTCCTCGGTGATGAAGCCGCGCTTGTACTTCTTCTCGATCGCAATGACCTTCTTCTCCGTGGCGGAGATGAGCGTTTTCTTCTCCTCCGGGACGGTCATGTCCGCGATGGAGATCGTGATGGCGCCGATGGTGGAATACTTGTAGCCGAGCGCCTTGACGTTATCGAGCACTTCGGTCGCAACGGTGAAGCCGTGCTTCTCGATGCAGCGGTCGATGATCTTGCCGAGCTGTTTCTTGCCGACCTTGAAGCTGACCTCGAGGTCGAACATGTGCTCGGGGTCGGTGCGGTCAACGTAGCCGAGATCCTGCGGGATGGGCTCGTTGTAGATGATGCGGCCGACGGTCGTCTCGATCGTGCGGTGCAGCGTCTCGCCGTTGACCTCGCGCGCCACGCGCACCAGGATCGGCGCATGCAGGCCGACATCGCCGTAGTTATAGGCCATGATAGCTTCATTCGGGTCACGGTAGACCTTGAGCGGCTTATAGCTCGGGAGCTTGCTGCCCTCAGCCTCGGCCTTCTTGTGCGCGGCGACAAAGTCGTCCGCGTCGACGATCTCATTGACCGGCAGATCGGTATCGCCAGCATCGGTCACGAACACCTGCTCGGCGCCCTTCTCGGCCTTGCCGAGGCGAACGTAGGTCAGGTAGTATGCGCCGAGGATCATATCCTGCGTCGGCACGGTGACGGGGTGGCCGTCCTGCGGGCGGAGGAGGTTGTTTGCCGAGAGCATGAGGATGCGCGCCTCGGCCTGCGCCTCCGCGGACAGCGGGACGTGGATAGCCATCTGGTCGCCGTCGAAGTCGGCGTTGAACGCGGTGCAGCACAGGGGGTGCAGCTTGAGCGCACGGCCCTCGACCAGCACGGGCTCGAACGCCTGAATGCCCAGGCGGTGGAGCGTCGGTGCGCGGTTGAGCATGACCGGATGATCCTTGATGACGACCTCGAGCGCGTCCCAGACCTCGGTGCGCTGCTTGTCGACCATCTTCTTGGCGGACTTGATGTTGTTGGCAACACCGTCCTCGACGAGCTTTTTCATAACGAACGGGCGGAAGAGCTCGATGGCCATTTCCTTCGGCACGCCGCACTGATAGAGCTTCAGATCCGGGCCGACGACGATAACGCTTCGGCCGGAGTAGTCGACACGCTTGCCGAGCAGGTTCTGACGGAAGCGGCCCTGCTTGCCCTTGAGCATATCCGACAGGGACTTGAGCGCGCGGGAGTTGGCGCCGGTGACGGCACGGCCGCGGCGGCCGTTGTCGATCAGGGCGTCAACAGCTTCCTGCAGCATGCGCTTCTCGTTGCGGACGATGATGTCCGGCGCGTTGAGCTGCATGAGGCGCTTGAGGCGGTTGTTGCGGTTGATGACGCGGCGATACAGGTCGTTGAGGTCGGACGTGGCAAAACGGCCGCCGTCGAGCTGGACCATGGGGCGAAGCTCGGGCGGGATGACCGGCAGAATGTCAATGATCATCCACTCCGGACGGTTGCCGCTGCGGTGGAATGCCTCGACGACCTCCAGGCGCTTGACGATCTTCGCCTTCTTCTGGCCGCTGGCCTCCTCGAGCTCGGCGCGCAGCTGCTCGGAGAGCTTGGCGCAGTCGATCTGCTGCAGGAGCTTCTTGATAGCCTCGGCGCCCATGCCGGCCTCGAAATCGTCCTCATACTTCTCGCGCATGTCGCGGTACTCTTTTTCGGACAGGATCTGGCAGCGCTGCAGCGGCGTCATGCCGGGGTCGGTGACGATATACGCACCGAAATACAGCACCTTTTCCAGCACGCGCGGGGTCAGATCCAGGATCAGGCCCATGCGCGACGGGATGCCCTTGAAGTACCAGATGTGGCTCACGGGCGCGGCCAGCTCGATATGGCCCATGCGCTCGCGGCGAACCTTTGCGCGCGTGACTTCGACGCCGCAGCGGTCGCAGATCTTACCCTTGTAGCGGATCTTCTTATACTTGCCGCAGTGGCACTCCCAGTCCTTCGTGGGTCCGAAAATGCGCTCGCAGAACAGGCCGTCACGCTCGGGCTTGAGCGTGCGGTAGTTGATGGTCTCGGGCTTTTTCACTTCGCCGGAGGACCAGGAAAGGATCATTTCAGGGGAGGCAATGCCGATCTGAATTGCATCAAACGGGGTGTAGCTCATGTTTTATTCCTCCTCCTTATCAGAATCGTCCGTGTAGTCATCGTCGCCAGCATCGCCGAACGCGCCGAGACTGTCATCTTCCTCGACCGGTACGTCCTCGATCGTGAAGCCGCTGCCGGTGATCTCATCATCGTCGGACTTGTAGGACATCTCATCGCGCATACCCGGGATGTAATCATCCTCGTCGTCCTTGAGCTCGATCTCGTCGCCGTTCTCGTCGAGGATGCGCACATCCAGGCACAGGGACTGCAGCTCCTTGATGAGCACCTTGAACGACTCCGGCACGCCCGGCTGCGGGATGTTCTCGCCCTTGACGATGGCTTCGTACGTGCGCACGCGGCCGGTCACGTCGTCGGACTTCACCGTCAGGATCTCCTGCAGGGTGTAAGCCGCGCCGTAGGCCTCGAGCGCCCAGACTTCCATTTCGCCGAAGCGCTGGCCGCCGAACTGCGCCTTGCCGCCGAGCGGCTGCTGGGTGACGAGGCTGTAGGGGCCGGTGCTGCGGGCGTGGATCTTATCATCGACGAGGTGGTGGAGCTTGAGGAAGTAGACCCAGCCGACCGTGACGTCGTTATCAAACTTCTGGCCGGTGCGGCCGTCGTACAACACGCTCTTGCCGTCCTCACGCAGGCCGGCCTTGTTGAGCGTCTCGCGGATGGTGACCTCGTTTGCGCCGTTGAAGACCGGCGTTGCGACCTTCCAGCCGAGCGCCTGCGCGGCGTAGCCCAGATGCACCTCGAGCATCTGACCGATGTTCATACGGGAAGGCACGCCCAGCGGGTTGAGGACGATATCGAGCGGCGTGCCGTCCGGCAGGTACGGCATATCCTCGCGCGGGAGGATGCGGGACACGACGCCCTTGTTGCCGTGGCGGCCGGCCATCTTGTCGCCGACGGAGATCTTACGCTTCTGCGCGATGTAGACGCGCACGACCTCGTTGACGCCGGGAGACATCTCGTCGCCGTTCTCGCGGGTGAAGCGCTTGACATCGACCACGATGCCGGCCTCGCCGTGCGGGACTTTGAGGGAAGTGTCGCGGACCTCTCTCGCCTTTTCGCCGAAGATGGCGCGCAGCAGGCGCTCCTCGGCGGTCAGATCGGTCTCGCCCTTCGGCGTGACCTTGCCGACCAGAATATCACCGCTGCGCACCTCTGCGCCGACGCAGATGATGCCGCGGTCGTCGAGATACTTGAGCGCATCGTCGCCGACGCCGGGGATATCACGGGTGATCTCCTCGGGGCCGAGCTTCGTGTCGCGCGCGTCGCACTCGAACTCTTCAATATGAATGGAGGTGTAAACGTCCTCCATGACCAGACGCTCGTTGATGAGAACGGCGTCCTCGTAGTTGTAGCCTTCCCAGGTCATGAAGCCGACCAGCAGGTTCTTGCCGAGCGCGATCTCGCCCTGCGAGGTGGCCGGGCCGTCGGCGATGACGTCGCCCTTGTTCAGGCGGTCGCCGACCGCAACGATCGGGCGCTGGTTGATGCACGTGCCCTGGTTGGAGCGGGCAAACTTGATGAGCTTGTAGTCCTTGATCTCGCCGCTGTCGTAGCGCACCTTGACGCTGTCGGCCGAGACGGCCAGCACCACGCCGTCGTCCTCGGCGAGGATGACCACGCCGGAGTCCACGCACAGCTTGTGCTCGATGCCGGTGGCGACGATCGGTGCCTCCGTGACCATCAGCGGCACGGCCTGACGCTGCATGTTCGCGCCCATGAGGGCACGGTTCGCGTCGTCGTTTTCCAGGAACGGGATCATGGCCGTTGCGATGGAGACCATCATGCGCGGGGAAATGTCGATGTAGTCGACGCGGTCACGGTCGACCTCGACGATCTCGTCGCGGTGGCGGCAGGTGATACGCTCGTTGATGAGGCAGCCGTTTTCGTCGACCGGCTCGCTCGCCTGCGCGACGATGTAGCGGTCCTCAACGTCCGCCGTCATGTACTCGACGTCGTCGGTCACGCGGCAGGTGCCCTTCTCCACGCGGCGGAACGGCGTCACGAGGAAGCCGTACTCGTTCACGCGGGCATAGGACGCGAGGTAGCTGATCAGGCCGATGTTCGGGCCTTCAGGCGTCTCGATCGGGCACATACGGCCGTAGTGGCTGTAGTGCACGTCACGGACATCGAAGCTCGCGCGCTCACGCGACAGGCCGCCGGGGCCGAGGGCGGAGATACGGCGCTTGTGCGTCAGCTCTGCCAGCGGATTGGTCTGGTCCATGAACTGGGACAGCGGGCTGCTGCCGAAAAACTCCTTGATGGAGGCCGTCACGGGGCGGATATTGATAAGCGACTGCGGGGTCACGGCGTCGAGATCCTGCAGCGTCATGCGCTCGCGGATCACGCGCTCCATGCGGCTGAAGCCGATGCGGAACTGGTTTTGCAGCAGCTCGCCCACGCTGCGCACGCGGCGGTTGCCGAGATGGTCGATGTCGTCCGGCTCACCGATGCCGTGCGCCAGGCAGCACAGATAGTTGATGGACGCGAACATATCGTCCGCGATGATGTGCTTCGGGATGAGCAGGTCGAGGTTTTCCTCGATGGCTTCCTTGAGCGCGTCGCCCTCGTACTGCTCCATGAGCTGGCGCAGGATCACGCCGCGCACGAGCTCCTTGACGCCGAGCTCGGCGGGATCAAAGTCCACATAGTGCTTCATGTCGACCATGCCGTTGCCGAACACGCGGATGGACTTGCCGTCCACGTCCAGATAGACGTCGTTGACGCCGGCCTCGGCGATCTCCTCGGCGCGCTCGCGCGTGAGCACCTCGCCCGCCTCAGCAATGATCTCACCGGTCATCGGGTCGGCGACCGGAGCTGCCAGCGCAAAGCCGGCGATACGGCCGCGCAGGCCGAGCTTCTTGTTGAACTTATAGCGGCCGACGTTCGAAATGTCGTAGCGGCGGCGGTCATAGAACAGGCCCTCGAGCAGCGTCTCCGAGCTCTCGACCGTCGGGGGATCGCCCGGGCGGAGCTTGCGGTAGATCTCGACGAGCGCCTCCTCGCGGGAGTTGCAGGTGTCCTTGTCGAGCGTGGCGACGATGCGCGCGTCGTTGTCGAACACTTCCTTGATCTGCTCGTTCGTGACGACGCCGGTCGTCATATCCGGGATACAAGACAGCCAGGTGTTCGGGTTGTCCGCCTTGTAGGCGCCCATGGCCTTGATGAACCAGGTCACGGGCAGCTTGCGGTTTTTATCAATGCGGCAGTTGAAAATGTCGTTGAGGTCGGTCTCGTACTCGAGCCAGGCGCCGTGGTACGGGATGACGGTCGTGCCGTAGGTGGAGTTGTAGGCCTTGTCGGTCTTCTTATCATAGTACACGCCGGGGGAACGCACGATCTGCGAGACGATGACGCGCTCCGCACCGTTGATAACGAAGGTGCCGCTGGGCGTCATGATCGGGAAATCGCCCATGAAGATCTCCTGTTCCTTGATCTCCTCGGTCTCCTTGTTGCGCAGGCGGACGCTGACCTTCAGTGGGGCCGCATACGTGGCGTCGCGCGCTTTGCACTCTTCCTCGGTGTACTTCGGGTTCTCGTCCATGGAATAGTCCACGAAGCGCAGCTCGAGGTTGCCGGAGTAGTCGGTGATGACGTCCACATCCTTGAACACATCACGCAGGCCCTCTTCGAGGAACCACTTGTACGAATTCTTCTGGATCTCCAGAAGATTCGGCATGCTCTGGATCTCCTCGTGACGGGCAAAGCTCATTCGTTCGGTTTTTCCATAGGTGACTGCCTTTGGCATGGCGAACACTCCTTCTTTTGAGATTGCGAACACCCGGTAGGGTTGTAAAATACTTTTTTGACTTGTTGCATTTTCACAGCGAATCCGGTAAAATGTGCTTGTAGGTTGCGGGAGTAGTCTCTCTCGCTCCCAAAGACACATAGCGTGATATTTTACCATTTCAACGCATAGGTTGTCAAGCACGAATTTGTGAATTTTTCGCCGGCAGGAGCGCGTCGCCCTGCCGCTTTTTTGTATCTTCGGAGGGATGACCATGGATATCCAAATCTGTCTGCTGCTGGCTGCCGAGGCCGGGCTCGCGCTGGTGCTGCTGTGGAGCGCGGGTGTGCTGCGCAAACCGGCGCACGTCCTGTGCGCGGTGCTGCTGCTGGCGGCGGCGTTCGTGCTGCGTGGGCTGTGCCTGAATTATGAGACGAGCGACTACACGCAGTTTCTGACCGTGTGGGTCAACTTTTTCCGCACGCACGGCGGGCTCGCCGCGCTGCGGGAGTCCGTTGGCAATTATAATGTACCGTACCTGACGTTTCTGGCGCTCATCAGCGGCAGTTCCCTGCCCGATCTGTACCTTATAAAACTGTTCAGCATCTTTTTTGACGTCGTGCTCGCGTGGTCGGTCATGCAGCTCGTGGGGCTGTTCCGGCGTGAGGCGGTGTGGAAGCTTGCGGCGTTCTTCCTCGTGCTCTTCTGGCCGACGGTCATGCTCAACAGCGCGCTCTGGGGCCAGTGCGACAGTGTGTATGCCGCCCTCGCCGTGCTGAGCGTCTATCTCGTGCTGGCCGGGCATCCCGTGCTCGGCGTGGTGAGCATCGGCGCATCGTTCGCCTTCAAACTGCAGGCCGTGTTCGTCATGCCGGTGTTCCTGCTCTTCTGGCTCACGCGGCGCGTCAAGCTGCGGCACGCGCTGGCCTTCCCCGCCACGTGCGTGGTCATGGTGCTGCCGGCCGTCATCGCCGGACGCGGACTGTGGGATGCGCTAACCATCCCGTTTCAGCAGACGGGCAGCATCGGCACCGGGCTCAACTATAACTCCTCGTCCGTCTTTGCGCTCTTTACGGAGGTGCGCGACCCCGAGATCGCCGCAAAGCTCGGCATCGGCGCAGCCGCACTCGTGATCGTGCTGCTGGCCGTCTGGTTCTGGCTGCACCGGGACGATTGCTCCGACCGGGCGCTCGTGCTGGCGGCGGCGCTGCTCGCGGTCGCGATCCCGTTTTTCCTGCCGCATATGCACGACCGGTATTTCTTCGCCGCCGATGCGCTCACGCTCGCGCTGGCGGCCGCGTGGCCGCAGCTGGTGCTGCCTGCAGTGCTGTGCGAGTTTGCCTCCCTGCTCGGCTATCACGCCTATCTGCGCATGCGCTACCTGCTGCCGATGGCCGACGGCGCGCTCGCGCTCATCGCCGCGCTTGTGATCCTGGCGGCCGTGCTGGCGCTGGAGCTGCGGCAGAGATCGCCGCTGAACGGGAAAATAAAAAAATCGACCTGAGTCGAAAATTTGTGGTTGACATTCCGCGCTTTTCTGTTATAATAACTCATGCGTTTGAAAAGTGCATATGCGGGAGTGCTGGAATCGGTAGACAGGCAGGCTTGAGGTGCCTGTGTCCAACCATAGACGTGTGGGTTCAAGTCCCATCTCCCGCACCAAGATCGCCAAGGTACATCGTACCTTGGCGA
>OJRT01000348.1_pt1 | contig 24093 bp, 20 predicted proteins | sample 1599281 | NCBI WGS metagenome assembly OJRT01 (sample SAMN03922458, study PRJEB24848) | human gut metagenome | isolation source: stool sample | host: Homo sapiens | place: Germany | collected 2009-11 | reverse complement strand
TCCTTATGCTTTCCGTGATGATGATGGACGCGTATTTCTCTTCTATCAAGGCAGCTCTGACAATGGAAAAACATGGTATATTTCCAGAAAAGAAGTTCAGTTTGGCAGTAGCGTGAGAATCCTAACCAGTGAAGTAGATTCAAGGGAATCAAAATGATCCCTTGATGACCGTGCAAGATTCGACGAAAATAAACAACACGACGAGAAGAGAGGAACATCGCCATGCAGAAGATCCATCTTGGCCCGGCAAAGTGCGCCCTCGACCTGGGCGACGGCAGCGAACGCGCGGAGTACGTCAATCAGGACTACATCCTGCATAAGCTCGGACGTCCGCACCGCGCCATAGGCATCATGTATACCTACTACCCGCACGATAAGCAGTGGCCGCAGCGCATTTCCAAGGCGTGCAAGGACATGAACATCACCTTCCAGTGGGACTATCCTTATGATGATTATTTCCCCTTCAATGCCGACGGTCAGCCGTGGGAACAGATGCGGGATATTCGCCGCCACGGGCAAGATGCCGCCCTCACGCTGACGCTCGACTGCTCCCTCTCTGACGACGAACTCCGCGAGGTCGCCCGGATGCTCCGCCCCTATGGGCGCATGACCATCCGCATCAACCATGAGTGCAGCGGAACGTGGTTCACGCATAATAAGCGCTTCACCTACGAGCAGGTCGGCAAGTTCTTCGCGCATTTCTCCGATATCATCCATCAGGAAGCCCCGAACGTCCGCACGGTGTTCTGCGCGGGCTTCGCACAGGCGGACGGCAAGCTGGAGAAGGAAGAAGAGTTTGCGGTGGCGTACCGCGCGGCGGACGTCTGGTCGGCGGACTGCTACCTCGCGCTCCATTACGGCTGGCCGTATGACGTGGCGGAAGTCGGCGGCGGACAGTATAAGGCGGATTCCGTCGGCATGTATTACGACTTGTTCCGCCGTACCTACGAGCGCGCATCGTCGCAGTTTGGGTGTAAGCCGCTGGTGACGGCGGAATTCAACACCGACGGCGACGTGACGGGTCCGCGCCATCAGGACGAGAGCGTCATCCGCTTTGCCGAAACTTTCCGCGACCATAAAGCCGACTGGTTCAAGGCTATCAGCCTCTATCAGTTCCGCGACCGCGGGCGTCTGGGGCTGGAAATCGAAGACCCGAACAACCCGGCAGTCGGCATTGAACAGCCGATGCTGGCGCAGTACCGCGAGCTGCTTAAAGACCCGTACTTCCAGCCGAGCATGACGGAGATGGGGGAAGCAACCTTCCCGGCGGAACTGCGCTGGGGCGGCGCGGAGGATGCCGACGGCCTGGCGATTCCGCTGCACTTCGAGGGCAATCCGGAATTCTGCGAAATGACTGTGGAGCAGGAAATCGGGCTGATGGTGGAATTGCACGGCAAGTGGTTCTACAAAGCGCCGCACGTCAAGACGATTGACCTGATGAGCGCGTTCTTTGACGCCCCGCTGGATACTCCCGCGGATTTGAAGCTGAATCTCTTCGCGCCGCCCGCGGATGGCGTGAATGTCGAGGATGGTCACGCAGATTGGATGACGAACTACTACGCCACCTTGCAGGAAGCGCCGAAGATGCGCATCCGCTATGAAGTGCCGGGTGTGGTTGGATAAGCAGGGTTCTTTGCAGCATGGGAAATAAACGCCCATGCTGTTTTTTGTGCGCAAATTTTCCAATTCGTGAAAACATGCCGTGACAAAACAACCGCTCACGTCCAGAAGCATGGGCGAAAACGGAAAAAATGCGACCAGATGGTGATGAAAATAACATATTAGGACTTTACAAGACAAGCTGAATGTGGTATGATAAAAACAATCAGAGATGCAGAACAGCATCTCGAAAGAGGAGGCGTTCCTATAATGAAGAAACTCGTATCTATGCTGCTGGCACTGGCGATGGTGCTGACGCTGGCGGGCGGCGCGATGGCGGAAACCAAGGATTATTCCGGCTATACCATCCGCATCTACTCCAACTCCAACTCCACCGAGCGCGTGAACTGGCTGCTCAATGCCGCCAAGGAAGCGGGCTTCAGCATCTCCATCGACGATAACTCCGTCATCTCCGGCGACAACGCCGCTATCCAGAAGGCAAACGAAAGCAAGGACGGCGACATCATCTTTGGTTTGAACGAAACCCGCTGGTCTCAGCTGGTCAACGGCACCTATGAGAACCTGAAGGTGATGGACTGGACGCCGTCTTGGGCGGGCGAAGTCGGCAAGTACGTTTATCCCGGCAAGGCGTATGGCCTCGTCGTGCAGAACGTGCTGATGCTCTACCGCAATGACGACAAGGGCACGAATGGCAAAGCGCTCCACTTCCAGCATTGGTCTGATATTGTCGACTGCGGCTATCACTGGTATCGTCAGGGCAAGGTTGGCGGTACGACCAACAGCAACATCAACAGCGCCATGCTGTACGCCTTCACCGATCCGACCAGCCCCGCCGGCGGCATTTCCGTGGATGGCTGGAAGATGCTGTGGAAGTACTGCGCGAACGGCTCCTACACCGGCGACAGCTACGGCTTTGACCCGCTGAACCGCGGCGACGTGCAGGTGTCCACGTTCTACTCTTCCTCCCTGTATGGCAAGATTGACTCCGCGGCGGACAGCTCTTCTGTCCCGCTGACCGGCACGACCACCCCCGAAAACTGGGGCGTTGTGGACATTGACGACGGCACCTACTACATCGCGGAATACATCGGCATCCTTGACCGTGCTGACCGTACGCCCGAACAGACGGAAGCTGTCAAGGCGTTCGCGGAATGGTTCGGCTCTGCGGAAACGCAGACGGAATGGTCTGACGAATTCGACTCCTTCCCCTGCAACGAAGTGGCTGTGAAGAACGTCTACGGCGACGAAATCCCCGCCATTTATCAGCTGAAGAACTGCGCGCTGGAGAAGGTGGAAGGCACCGACATGACCTATGCGGAATATGTCGCGGCGCACAGCAAGGAATGGACGAACATCATGACCAACCTCGGCTTCTACTGGGCTGACGCAAGTCAGGCGCCCGCGGAACCCGATTGGGACAATGTCAACTGGGCTGTGATGACGCAGGCGGCGCAGTAATTCCCCCAAATTCTCATCCGGCAAAGAAGCGGATTTGAACCCCGGATGGCGAGTCCTACGCGGGCTCGCCATCTTTTTATAGCATGATTTGCCTGTGCAAAATCCTGCGAATCATAAAGTAAGGAGCTGTCGCCCATGATTGAACTCAAGGACATTGTGGTCAAATTCGGCGATTTTGAGGCGCTGCACAATATCAACGTGAACGTGAAGGAAGGGGAGTTCTTCACCTTCCTCGGCCCGTCCGGCTGCGGCAAAACGACCACCCTGCGCACCATCACCGGCTTTATTGAGCCTGTCTCCGGCACGGTGTCGGTGAACAATCAGGACATTACCCATGTGCCGATTGAAAAGCGCAACATCGGCATTGTATTCCAGAGCTACGCGCTGTTCCCGACGATGACGGTGTACGACAACATCGCGTTCGGCTTGAAGCTGAAGAAGCTGAAAAAGCCGGAAATCGACCAGAAGGTGCGGGAAATTGCGCGCAAGGTCGATTTGTCCGACGAGCAGCTCAAAAAGGCAGTCAGCCAGCTTTCCGGCGGTCAGCAGCAGCGCGTCGCCATCGCCCGCGCCCTCGTCACCGGGCCGAGCATCATCTGCATGGACGAGCCGCTGTCCAATCTGGACGCGAAACTGCGCGTTCAGCTGCGCAACGAGCTGAAAAAGATGCAGCGCGAGTTCGGCATCACAACCATTTACGTCACCCATGACCAAGAAGAGGCACTGACCCTGTCCGATCGCATCGCCGTGTTCAACAAGGGCTATATCGAGCAGATCGGCACGCCGAACGAGATCTACAACCACTCCAAGACCGAGTTTGTCTGCAACTTCATCGGCGACATCAACCGCGTCGAAGCGCCGATTGCCGCGAAGATGAAGCTGGCAGCAGGGCAGAATCACTTCATCCGTCTGGAACGCCTGCACGTCAACAAGCCCAAGCGAGACGATGAAATTCTCATTGACGGCGTGGTTGAAAACATCGAGTACTACGGCCTGTACATCAAGTATTACATCGATGTGGGCAGCCAGATTTTGAAGGCAATCGAAAAGAACGACGGCATCAACATCTATGCGCCGGGCGAAAAAGTGACCGTAGCCATGAAGCCTACGGACGTCATGTCCTACGACGCGCAATGACAGGAGGAAGCAATATGACGCAAAAATCCTCCAAACTGACGCTGGGGATGCTTGGCAAAGTGTTCGGTGTGGCGTTCTTCGTCTACCTGTTTTTCGGCTTCATGCTCCTGCCATGCCTGAACACCATCACGCAGATTTTCACGACGACGGACAGCGCGGGCAACATTGACCCGCTGGCGGTCATCCGCTTCTTCTTCGCGGGCAACATGCCCAGCTACGTCATGAACTCGCTGAAACTGGCGGTTTGCCTTGTCATCACGGTGAATATCGTTGGCATCAGCATCGTGCTGCTGACGGAGTATTTCGACATCAAGGGCGCGAAAATCCTCCGCCTCGGCTATATGACGACGCTGATTTACTCCGGCGTTGCGCTGGTGACGGGGTATCTCTTCCTCTATGACAGCGACGGCATTATGACGACGTGGCTCTCCGGGATTTTCCCCAACATGGACAAGAACTGGTTCTCCGGCTTCAACGCCGTTCTGTTCACGATGACGTTCGCTTGCACAAGCAATCACGCGCTGTTCCTGCGCAACGCTATCCGCGCGATTGACTACAACACGGTGGAAGCGGCGCGCAACCTCGGCGCGAAGCCGTTCAAGGTGCTGCTGAAGGTCGTTTTCCCGACGCTGATTCCGACGCTCTTCTCCCTCACGGTCATGACGTTCATCACGGGTCTGTGCGCCATGAGTGCGCCGACGCTGCTGGGCTATGACTCCATCAACCCGGAAATCGTGCGTCTGGCGGGTTCATCGTCGGCGGACGAAGCGTTCCCGCAGGCGCGCGCGGCGCTGCTGTCCATCATTCTGGCGATGTTCACCATCATCCTGCTGACCGTTCTGTCCTCCTACGAGCGCAAAGGGCATTACCTCTCCGTCAGCAAAACGAAGGCGAAGCTGGTCAAGCAGAAGATTAGCAACCCGGTTGCGAACGTGCTGGCACATATCTACGCCTATGTGCTGTTCATCATCTACATGACGCCTGTGGTCATGATTGTGCTGTTCGCGTTCCAGAACTACCCGGCAATTCGCTCCAAAACGCTCTCGATGGATCAGTTCACGCTGATTAACTTCTTCGGTCAGCAGAACTATGAGTTCCTGACCAACCGCGGCAAGCTGAAAACGCGAACGGGCGCGATTTCCGGTCTGTTCGCCAACGCGGATACCGTCGGCGGCATCCGGCTGAGCTTCGTCCTCTCCGCGATTGCGGCGGCGCTGGCGTGTGTTATCGTCGTCGTCGCGGTCAACTACATCTTCAAGAACAAGGGCAAGAAGCGCGGCACTGTGCTGGAATACAGCTTGCTCTTCCCGTGGCTGCTGCCAACCATCCTGATTTGCTACTCCTACCGCACCTACTTTAACTCCGACAGCGTGTGGTATGTTTTCAACAACAACTTGTACATGCGCGAGAACGTGCGATTCCTGATTGTGATGGCGTACACGGTGGTGAAGCTGCCGTTCGCCCTGCGCATGATCAAGGCGGCGTTCTACGCTATTGACGAGGAATTGGAGGATGCGGCACGCAACCTTGGCGCGAGCAGTTTGGTGACATTCCTACGGGTGAAGTTGCCGATTGTCCTGCCGAGCGTGCTGGCAGTGTTCGCGCTGAACTTCAATGCGCTGTTCACCGAATACGACATGTCGGCGACGTTCCAATCCAGCTACGGCAAGACGTATGCCATGATTATCCAGAACATGTGCGCCGAAGAAGGGCGCGACGGCTACAACGTCAACGCATCGGGCCGCCGCTGCGCATCGACGGTGTTCATCATGGTCATTTCCGGCTTGATTCTGTATCTGGTGTACGGCGTGGGTGCGCGTGATTTGGGTGAGCGCATCGAGCGCCGCGAAAAACGCCGGAAGCGGATCGAAGCCTTCAAGGCAAAATTCACCGGGAAGAAAAAAGCTGCGGAAAAAGCCGCTGCATAAGGAAAACGGCATGACCTTCCGAAAAAAGGAGGGTCATGCCGCTGTTTCTTCCGGGAAGGCGTTGCCATACTATTTCCAGATTCACCTGCGCCATCTGCTTGCGCCTTTTCCATTCTGGCGTCCGTTCATTCCACTTAGCGTAGCGCTGCTACGCTGCGTTTCATTCACGTTAGCCAGAATGAAAAATTCGCGGCGCATCTTGGCGCATTTTCATCTGGAAATAGTATCACCCGCTCCTGCTGCGTCAGAGCGTCTCTTGCTTTTTGAGGAAAACCCAAAGGACGGTGCAAACATGCATTACACGCAAACGATATCCTCTCCCTTGGGGAACATCCTGCTTTCTGCGGATGAGGTGGGGCTGACCGGGCTGTGGTTCGATGGCGGACGATATTACGCGGAAACGCTGTCCGAAGAACACGTTGAACGCGAAACGCCCATTTTGATGGACACGAAGCGCTGGCTGGATGTCTATTTCACCGGACGCGAACCCGACTTCACGCCGCCGCTGCATCCAGTCGGGTCGCCTTTCCGGCAGGCGGTCTGGCAACTGCTGCTCGAAATTCCATACGGGCAGACGACGACCTATGGCGAACTGGCAAAGCGGCTGGAGTGCGGACGGATGTCGGCACAGGCGGTCGGCGGCGCGGTCGGGCATAATCCCATCAGCATCATCGTTCCGTGCCATCGGGTCGTCGGCACGAGCGGCAGCCTGACGGGGTACGCGGGCGGGCTTGACCGCAAAATCAGGCTGCTGGAAATTGAGCAGACGGACATGCACGGGCTGTTTCGCCCGAAGAAAGGAACGGCGATATGAGGCAAATGCGCCCCTGCGCGAAAAACTGAGCCATCCATTGCTGAACCCGCAGGGGGATTTTTTGCCGTAATTCCCAATTCTGCGGAAGAAAACGCGCCGCCCGTTCGTTTCATTGTCAGAAAACCGAATCAAAGGGGGATGCCGAATGAAGAAATGGTGTGCGCTGCTGATGACCCTGCTCCTGATTTTGACGACCGCCGGGGCAGAGGAATTTTCGGGCGGCAAAGACTTCTGGGATGATGCGTACCGCTGCACCGTCGAAAATGGCTACTTGACCTTCCAGTCCGACGATGGCACGACGTATCAGCCGATTGCCGTCAGGGAGGGGTTTGCGAAAGCAGCCAAGGCGCTCGCTGCGCAGGGGGATGCGTTCGCTGCCGCGCCGATGGGGCTGACGCAGGCGCTGCTGCCCTATGTGGCGGACGAGCTGACCGGCGGCGCAGAGCTGGTCGAGATTTACTGCACGACGGCGCTGATTGGAATGCACCTGCGCGACGCGGCGAAGGGCGATGTGCTTCGCGTGGCGTGGTGGACGGGCGACGGCTATCAAATGGTTGACAAAGTCGTCGGGGAGGATTTTTCGCTGGACACGGTGCACGTCTCGGCAGGCGAAGTCAGCATGGAAGTCGAAGGACAGGAATATGCCTTGAAGCTGCGAAATGGAAAACTCGTTTTGTGGTACACCGCCGGCAGGAAAATTGTGTACATTCAGCCACATGCTATCGGTAATATGGAAGAAGTGATTTCGATGCGAAATGACAGCTACGTTTACGGCGCACATCCCTTCTACAACGTGGAAGCGGTGGACTTCGCAGCCTTCCCCGAAACGTATGCGGAAATGCTGGCGCAGGTGGACAGCACGAACTGGGCGGTTGTGAACAACCCAAATCCGACCGACCGTCTGCATTTGCGCACAGAACCCGACCGCAAGTCGGTATCACTGGGCAAGTTCTACAACCGAACGCCTGTCTATGTGGACGAAATCCGCGGCGAATGGGCGCACGTTACCATCGGGCGCGACTTGTCTGGGTGGATGATGACGAAGTATCTCGCGTTCGGCGAAGAGATGGACAAGGTGAAATGCGCCTTCCCGCAGCTGTCGCTGATAGAAAAGTATCAGGAGAATGTGGCGGATGAACTGTCCTATGACTATTATGTGTTCGATGCGCCGAACATGTCGGCGACAAAAACGCTCTGGAATTGGGGTGAAGAGTGCTATTTGATTGGCGTGATTGACGACTTCTATATGATCATGGACACCGACGAAAACGTGCGCTACATTCCGCAGGACTGGCTCTGGGCGGGCAACGGGTAAGGGGAGAATGCCAATGAAGAAACTGCTTACGCTGCTGATGATTTGGCTGCTCCTGCCCATTGCGGGCGCGGAAGAAACGTATACCATGCAGGATGGTTCGCTGATTTTGTTGGACAGCGCTGGACGGAAGTGCCAGCCGATTGCTATGAAACCGGACTTTCCGGAAGCGCTGCTGGCGGATGCGGATATATCCGGCGCAATCCAGCTGAATCTGCCGGAGACGCTGCTGCCGTATGTGTCGGATGAGCTGACCGGCGGCGAGACGCTGACGGCGCTGTATTGCACGACGGAACTGATTGCCATGCACACGGTGGATGCGGCGGATGGCGACGTGCTGCGCGTGGCGTACAGGACGAATCTGGGGAATTATGTCATCCGCAAGGTGATTGGCGTGCCGTTCTCCTTCGACCGCTACCACGGCGGCGCGGCGTCCATCCTCCTCTGCGTCGATGAAATAACGTACTGCATGACGTGCGAAAGCGGTTATCTGACGCTGCGTGAGGTCTGGAACGGAGCGGGCGGCATCGGCATCCAGCGCCACGCCCTCTACGATTTGCAAGCCTGCATGGAGTCGACAGGCGGAAACGCGGGCTTCCGCTACGGCAATCACCCGTATTCCGACGTGACTGACCTGCCGTTTGCAGAGTTCCCGACGACCTATGAAGAAGCCATGCAGCACCTTGACCGCACGAACTGGGCGGTTGTCAACAACCCAAATCCGGCGGATCGACTGTATCTGCGCGGCAAGGCGAGCAAGGAAGGGCGTAATCTCGGCAAGTTCTACAACCGAACGCCCGTGTATGTGGAGGAAATCCGCGGTGACTGGGCATATGTGCGCATCGGGCGCGCGACGACGGGTTACATGATGACCAAGTATCTGGCGTTCGGCGAGGATGCGGACAAAGTGGAATGCGCGTTTCCGCAGTTGGAGGTGCGCGAAGAATATCGGCTGAACGTGGCGGACGAGACAACGTATGAATTTGAGGTGCTGGATGAGCCGAAAAAATCCGCACCGTACACGCGCTGGCACAGCGGGGACAACTGGGTCGTTATCGGCATCAAGGGCAATTACTACATCGTCATGAACGACAACGAGAACGTATGCTACATCCCGCAAAGCCACCTTTGGGCGGGAAACGGCTGACGAAAGAGCAAAATCCGCATGAAAAGAATCCTTGCACTGTTTTTGCTTCTGCTGATGAGCGCCGCGTGTGCTGAATCCGCCCCGCTCCCGTACGCCATCGAATCCGGCTTCCTGATTTTCCCCGCCGAGGACGGCAAGCAGCCCGTGCCCATTGCCGTGAAGGACGGATTCGCCGCGAAAGCGCAGGAATTAGCGGCTGAAAACGCCTATCTTGGAACGCCAATGAATCTTCCGGAGGCGCTGCTGCCGTATGTGTCGGATGAGCTGACGGGCGGCGAAGAACTGGTGGAAATCTACGCGACGGAAGCTGTCATCGTGATGCACACCTGCAGTGCGGCGGACGGCGACGTGCTGCGCTGGGCGGAGTTGGACGGCGGGCAGTATGCGGTGTACCGCAAAATCATCGGGACGGATTTCTGGCTGCAAACGTCAAACGCGGCGGGAAATCTGGCGGAAATTTTCATCGAGGGCGAGCCGTATTACGAATATCGCCTGACGCTGGCAGACGGGAAGATGCTGCTGCATTCGGTCTGGGGTGAGCAAGTGTATTTTATCATTGAACCGCACGCGATTTGCAATGACGGCACGTTGACCACCTGCACGAGCGATGGCTATGTGTATGGCAATCATCCGTATTATGACGTGACCGACCTGCCCTTTGCGGAGTTTCCGACGACCTATGAAGAAGCCGTTCAGCACCTTGACCGCACGAACTGGGCGGTTGTCAACAACCCAAATCCGACCGATCGTCTGTATTTGCGCGAGAAACCCGACCGCAAGTCGGTATCATTGGGCAAGTTCTACAACCGAACGCCTGTCTATGTGGACGAAATCCGCGGCGACTGGGCGCATGTCACCATCGGGCGCGACCTCTCTGGCTGGATGCTGACGGACTATCTGGCGTTCGGCGAGGATATGGACAAAGTGGCGTGTGCGTTCCCGCAGTTGATTGTCAAGGACGAGCATCAGGAGTATGGGGCGGACGAATTTGTCTACGAATACCGCGTGTTCGATGCGCCGGACTTGTCGGCGGACACGATGCGCTGGAACAGCATGGAAAGCTACTACCTCATCGGCGTGTCAGGGGAGTTCTACATCATCATGAACAGCGAAGAAGCGATTGGCTATATCCCGCAGGACTGGCTCTGGGCGGGCAATGGGTAAATCAAAAGCGTCGGACAGCCATGAAAACTGTCCGACGCTATTTTACTGCATGTTTTTGAGGTACGCGAAGATATCGCGGGCAATCGGCGCAGCGGTTGAGCCGCCGCCTTGACCATCGTCGATATCCTCGACGACGACGCACAGCGCGTAGGGGACGTCCTGCGCGAAGCCGATGAACAGACCGTTCGTGATGGCACGTCCGTTCAGTGATGTTTCCGCGCTGCCGGTTTTGCCGCAGATAATCATCCCGCTGACGGCAGCGCGTGTGCCTGTGCCGCTGGTGACGACCGCGCGCATGTACTCCGCCAGAATCGCGGCTTGCCCCTCCGTCATGGCGGTGTGGTAGACGCGGCTGGAGCGGGTATAGCGCGTCACGCCGGACGGGCTGGCGACGCGGTCAATCAGCACGGGTTCCATCATCACGCCCTTGTTCGCGACGGCGGCGGCGAGCAGGCACAGGTGCATCGGCGTGGCGGTGATGGCGGACTGCCCGAAGCCGCTCATGGCGATGTTGAAATTGCTGCGGCTCGTGGTCGGATAGATGCTGTTCTCTACGACGAGATCGCGGAAAAGGAAGTTGTCGTTAAAGCCAAAGGATTCCGCCGCTTCGCGCAGCGCCTTATCGCCCATGGACAGCGCGTACTGCGCAAAGGCGTTGTTGCAGGAGCGCATGAAGGCGGTTTTCAGGTCAATCGCGCCGTGGCTGGCAGAGCCGTAGTCATGGATGACCTGCCCGTCCACGGTCAAATTGCCGGTGCAGTTGACTTGCATCGTCTGCGCGGAGGGGTTCACGCGGAGCTGCGCGGCGGCGGTCACAAGTTTGAACGTGCTGCCGGGCGTGTAGGGATTCTGCGTGACGCGGTTCCAGTAGGCGTTGGAGGAGGCGGACACGGCGCTGCTGCTCATGGGGTCGAACGTCGGTAGGCTGACCATCCCCAGCACTTCGCCTGTCTTGTAGTTCATCACGACCGCCGCGCCGGCTTTGCCGGGCGCGCGCCGCTGGAAGGATTGCAGAATTGCCGTGCAGAGGGAACTGTCCACGGTCAGCGTCACGTTGTCGCCGTGACGCTTCTGTCCGGTCACAAGCGCCTGAATCCGCTCCCAAATCCCGGTCTGGAAGCCGTAGAGGTACGCCGTTTGAAAACTTTCAACCCCGTTGGCAACCTGCCCGTCGGAATCGCCCAGCAGGTGCACAACGGCGCGGCGGGCAGCTTCATCCGACTGATAAACGCGGGTGACGGTGCCGTCCTCGCTGATGGAAGAGGTCGCCAGCACCACGCCGCTGCGGTCGAGAATATCTCCCGGCACGACGTTCTGCTTCTGCGCCCGTACACGCGGATTCTTCGCATAGGTGAACCAGCGGTTGCCGTAGAGGGCGATCGAGTGCATCCCGTATGTGCCGAGCAGGGCAAAAAGCGCGAAGAGGAAGAAAGCAAGGAGCTTGAATTTGAACCGCTGCCGCTTCATGCCGCACCTCCACCGTAATCCGCTAAGTCCGCATCGCGCGCCAAATCATCCTCATTGACGCTGGAAACGCCCTGAATCAGCCCGATCAGGCACAGACACGCCACCAGCGACGTGCCGCCGTAGCTCACGAACGGCATCGTCACGCCCGTCAGCGGAATCAGCTTAATCACCCCGCCGATGATAATGAACGTCTGCAAACCAAGCATGGCGGTGCAGCCCATGGCCAGCAGCCCGTGGAAGCGGGTGCGCGCCGCCATTGCGATGGACGTGCCGCGCCAGATGATGGCAACATACATCAGCAGCACGCACGAGCCGAACAGCATCCCGAACTGCTCGCAGATGACGGAGAAGATGAAGTCCGTGTGGTAAACGGGAATCGTCGTCGGGCTGCCCAGTCCCAAGCCGACGCCTAACACGCCGCCGCTGGCGATTGCCATCAGGCTTTGAATGAGCTGATAGCCCGCGTTGTCGTAGTCGCTCCACGGGTCGAGCCAAATCGCGACGCGTTTTTTGACGTGCGCAAACTTCTGGTAGCCCAGCAGCGCCGCGCCGACGCCGCCGCCGATGCCGCACAGCATCAGCACCGGATTCCCGGACGAAGCGAAATAGAGCATCAGCGCCACGCCGTAGTATAGCAGCGCCGTGCCGAGGTCGGCTTGCAGCATCAGCACGCCAAGACATGCCACAGAGAATCCAAGCCACGGAATCAGCCGCCGATCCGCCATGAACCGGCTGATGACGATGATGAGCGTCAGCTTGACGATTTCGCTGGGCTGAACGGAGATGCCGCCGACATAGAACCAGTTTTTCGCGCCGTACGTCTCCTTGCCGATGAACAGCGGGAGGACGAGCAGCACGAGCGAGAGCAGCATCATCGGCCACACGAGCAGCCGGAAGCTGCGCCCGACGCGGATGAGGTAGATGCACACGACCATCGCCGCCTGCCCGACGAAATAGTAGATGGACTGGTGGTAGGCATACGTCGGGTTGGTGTCGTAGAGGACGAGCAGCCCCAGCGCACACAGGAAGTTGGTCAGCGACAGCAGCAGCTTATCCACCGGGAAGAGCCGCGGCAGGAAGCCAGTCGTGAACGCGCCCGCCAGCGGTACGGCGACGGCGAGTGCGAGCGCCTGCCATTGGAAATCGCGCAGGAACAGAAGGCAGAATGCGCTGATGTAGAAAATCGAGACCGCCCGCGACAAAGAGCGGCCGGGGTCTTTCAGCTTTTCACGCCCGCGCTGGCGGTCACGCGCCAAGGAAATCACCTCGCAAAAATGAAATGGGCGCCTTCTGGCGCGAAAATCTGATTATCATAGAAAGGTATTGTGCGGAAAGCGTTTTGTAACCATCAAAAAATAAGCAACACGCCAATACAAGTATGGTAGTGTGCACCCGAAGGGTTCCAAAGGGCGATCGCAAACTTCGTTTGTTTTCATGCCCTTTGGTCGCGCCCGCAGGCGCGATTCCCCCTGCGACACCCCATCAGCATGGAAATGAGAACACCAGAGGGCAGCTGAATGCCCTCTGGCATTCTTTGCATTCCCCATCCCCAAAAAAGAGCAAGAAACTTCCCAACAACAAGAACCCAGTTCCCCATTTTGTTGCGGACGCAGCACCTACCGCTGTGCCCTGAAAGGCAGGAAATAGCGTGGAACAGCTTCAACTTGATGATTTTCTTATGTATAATTTCCTCTCGCAGGTGCAAATCAGCCCCGACGGGAAGAAGGTCGCCTATGTCGCGACGACGCCTGATCTCGCAAAGAATGGCTACAACGCCAACCTCTACCGCATCGATGCGGAAAGCGGCGAAAATGCCTGTCTGACGAACTCCGGACGAGTGAAGGGCTTCTGCTGGCAGGGCGCGGAAACGCTGCTGTACACCGTGCCGGTCGAAGCGGATGACGCTTTCCCGGACGGGCAGACCGTGCTGTACCGCCAGAATGCGGGCAGTGCGGCGGAAGAAGTATGCCGCGGCGAAGGCTCCCTGTCGCTCGAAGGCGTACTGACGGATGGAAGCATTGTGTTCTCCCGCGTTGATAACCTGACGACCGAAGCCGCGCTGGAAGGGCTGGCAGGGCATGAGCGGCTCGCGGCGCGTCTGGCGGAGAAGGAGCGCAATGAGGTCTGCACCGTGTTCGATGAATATCCCTTCTGGTTCAACGGCAAGGGCGTCATCAACAAGACCCGCAAGACGCTGTATCTCTGGGACGGAAAAGAACTCAAGCGCATCACCCCGCCGCGCTTCCGCGTGATGGAAGTGTGCGTAGAGGGCATGAAGATTGCCTACGCGGGCTGCATGGTGGAGCCGATTGAAAAAGAGCTTGTCGGCGTTTACTGCTACGACGCGGAGAAGAGCAAAATCACTTGCCTGCTGCCGGAGGATGAATATTACATCGAAGGCATGACGTTCTGGGGCGATTCGCTTGCCTACTGCGGGTCGAAGATGGATCGGTACAGCTGCGCACAGTGTCCCGACCTGCTGCTGCTGAACCTCGAAACGGGCGCGCGCACCCTCCTGTGCGACACGGACGACGAAATCAACGTCGGCAACCCCGTCGGCAGCGACTGCCGCATGGGCGGCGGCTATGTGATGCGCGCGGACGGGGAGTACCTGTACTTCCTGACTGGCGTATATGATGCGACGCACCTGTGGCGCATTGACCGCACGGGTAAGATGGAGAAGCTGCTGGAGAAGGACGGCTCGATTGACTGCTTCGATGTGCAGAACGGCGCAGTGTACTGCGTGGCGATGTACGACATGCGCTTGCAGGAGCTGTATCGCTTTGCGGAGGGCAAGCTGACCCGCCTGAGCAGCTGGAACGACGACTTCTTCCTCACCAAGCCGCCCGTTATCCCGCAGCCGCTGCAATTCATCAACAGCGACGGCGTACAGATTGACGGCTTCGTGATGACGCCGACCGACCATGTGCCGGGCAAGAAGACGCCTGTCATCCTTGACATTCACGGCGGCCCGCACCTGACCTATGGCGCGGTGTACTACCACGAGATGCAGTACTGGGCGAATCACGGCTACTACGTCATCTACTGCAATCCGCGCGGCGGCGAAAGCCGGGGCAACGAATTCGGCTACATCTGCGGCCGCTTCGGCACGATTGACTATGACGACATCATGGCGTTCTGTGACGAGGCGCTGAAAGCCTATCCCGACATGGACGAGAAACATATGGGCGTGACGGGTGGCAGCTACGGCGGCTTCATGACCAACTGGATTATCGGGCACACGAACCGTTTCGCGGCGGCGGCATCCCAGCGCGGCATTGCGAACTTCGTCAGCATGGAGGGCACGAGCGACATCGGCACACTGTTCGCCGAGCGGCAGATTCTCGCCACAACCCACACGAATTTGGACAAGATGTGGAAGCAGTCGCCGCTGAAATACGCTGACCGCTGCACCACGCCGACGCTGTTCATCCATTCGGAGGAGGATTACCGCTGCTGGATGGTGGAGGCGCTGCAAATGTATTCAACGCTGATTCACCACGGCGTCCCGACGCGCCTGTGTCTGTTCCACGGTGAGAACCACGAGCTGAGCCGCGGCGGCAAGCCCAAGGGCCGCATCCGCCGTTTGCAGGAAATCACCGCGTGGATGGACAAGTATTTGAAGGAAGAGTAACGCCGCGCTGTTCACGCTGTATTCGTTGCGATAAAGACCAGTAGCATGGGTGCGAGCCGAAGGTTTCCAAAGGGCGATCGCAGGCTTCGTCTGTTTTCATTGCCCTTTGGTTGCCTCCGCAGAGGCGAAACCCCTGCATAATCAGCGAAAAGTTCAAGGGTGCAAGCCCTTGTTCAACATAAGGAGGTTGACCCCTATGATTCTCATTAAGGGTGGAAAAATCAAGCCTATCACGGGTGCGGAAATCGAAAACGGCGAACTGCTCATCGGCGACGACGGCAAAATCGCCGCCATCGGCAAGACCGTCGATGCACCCGCGGACGCCAAGGTCATCGACGCCACGGGCTGCCTCGTGACCCCCGGTTTCATTGACGCGCACTGCCATATCGGTATCGACGAAGAGGGGATGCGCTGGGAGGGCAATGACTGCAACGAATACTCCAGCCCTGTGACCCCTGAAATGCGCTCTATCGACGGCATCAATCCCCGCGACGAAGCGTTCCACCTCGCCCTTGAAGGCGGCGTGACCACCGCGACCACCGGCCCCGGCTCGGCGAATGTCCTTGGCGGCACGTTTGTTGCCCTCAAACTCGACGGCAACTGCATCGACGACATGATTGTCAAGTACCCCGTCGCCATGAAGATTGCTTTCGGCGAGAACCCCAAGGGCTGCTATGGTCAGAACGGCCATAAGGAACCCGTCACCCGTATGGCGGTCGCGGCGCTCCTGCGCGAACAGCTCTTCAAGGCGAAGCGCTATGCTGCTGAAGTCGATGCGGCGGAAAAAGACCCCACCAAGACCCGCCCGTTTGACATGCAGCTGGAAGCTCTGCTGCCCGTCATTCGCAAGCAGATTCCGCTCAAGGCCCACGCGCACCGTGCGGACGACATTCTGACCGCCCTGCGCATCGCCCGTGAGTTCGATTTGGACATTACGCTCGACCACTGCACCGAAGGTCACCTGATTGTGGATCAGCTGGTGAAGGCGGGCAAGCCCGTGCTGGTCGGCCCGTCGTTCGGCTCGAAGAGCAAGATTGAGCTGCGCGAAAAGACATTCGAGACGGCTGGCATCCTTGACCGCGCGGGTCTGGAAGTCTGCATCATCACCGATGCGCCGGTGATTCCGCTGTACTACCTGCCGCTGTGCGCGGGTCTGGCAGTTAAGGCGGGCATGAAGGAAGAATCCGCATGGCGCGCTATCACCATCAACCCGGCGCATGTCGTGGGCATCGCTGACTGCGTGGGTTCGCTGGAAGTTGGCAAGGATGCGGACATCGCCATCTTTGAAGGCAACCCGCTGCGCGACATTCAGTGCCGCACCAAGGCTGTGTTTGTGGGCGGCAAGCAGGTTGTGGGAGAGTAATTTATCAGCGGCTGATAACGAGCCGGCAGCGTGGAGAGGCGCTGCCGGCTCTTTTTAGCCTATTTCTGTATTGTTGTGCAGGGATTTCGCCTTTGCGGAGGCGACGAGGGGGCTTTCCGATCGCCCCCTCGACCCCTTCGGCGCCGCCACTTTTGGGGCTATCTGCGGCTTTGCTTTTCTTGTTGCATGGGGAATCGCCTCTGCGGAGGCGAAACCCCCATCCCTGCTGAGGAGGAACAGCATGAAAAAGTATGTGCTCAAGCGACTGCTGTCGCTCATCCCGACCATCTTCATTGTGTCGGTGGTCATTTTCCTGCTGGTGCATCTCACCCCCGGCGACCCGGCGGCCGCTATGCTGGGCGAGGACGCAACGGCGGCGGAAATTGCGGCGCTCCATACGCAGCTGGGTCTGGATGACCCGCTCGTTGTGCAGTATTTCCGCTGGGTGGGCAATTGTCTGCGGCTCGACTTCGGCACGTCAACCGCCGTCGTCAATAAGCCTGTCAGCGAAATGATTGCCAGCCACTTCCAGCCGACCATCCTGCTTGCCATCTATTCGCAGCTCATCACCATTCTGATTGCGATTCCGTGCGGGATGCTGGCGGCGAAGAAGCGCGGCACGATTGCCGACTATTTCGTGTCGGTGCTGTCGATGCTGGGCATTTCGCTGCCGAGCTTCCTGATGGGTCTGGGCATGGTGCTGCTCTTTGCGGTGAATCTTCGCGTGCTGCCCGCGGCGGGCTATAAGAACCCGTTCACGGACGGATTTTTGCCCTTCCTGCGCTATATGACGCTGCCGGCGGTGTCACTGGGCTTCATCCACGCGGGGTACATGATGCGCATGACGAAGGCATCCATGCTGGAGGTCTTGGGCAGCGATTACATCAAGATGGCGCGCTCCAAGGGCGTCCGCGAATGGAAGATTGTTACGAAGCACACCTTCCGCAACGCGCTGCTGACCGTCATCACCGTCGTCGGGCAGGGCTTCATCAGTGCGCTGGCGGGCGCGGCGGTTGTCGAGCGCCTGTTCAACATTCCCGGCATGGGCTCGCTGATGGTGGATTCCATCGAGAAGCGCGACTATCAGGTGATTCAGGCAATTACGCTGCTGATTGCCATGCTCAACGTGTTCATCAACCTGATTATCGACCTGATTTACGGCTTGGCTGACCCGCGCATCCGGCTGGACTGACGAAAGGAGCGAACTGCATGATGAAAACCGAATCCATCTCCGCGCAGAATCGCGAATCCCTGCGCCAGCTTCGCCGCCGCCTCGTCCGTGAGCAGCGCGCTGTTTCCATCCGCAAATTTTTCCGCAACAAACTCTCCGTCGTCGGCATGGTGCTGGTGCTGCTGATGCTGATTTGTGCTGTCTTGCCCCGCTGATTACGGGCTTGCTGGGCGTTGACCCGTACACCGCGACGATGCAGGAGCGCTTTCAGGCGCCGTCTGTCGCGCACCTCTTCGGCACGGACAATCTGGGGCGCGATATCTTTGCCCGTGTCCTTTACGGCGCGCAGATTTCCATGACGGTTGGCTTTACCGTCGGGCTTCTGTCCGCGCTGATTGGCACGGCGCTGGGGCTGTACGCCTCCGTCAACAAGGTGCTGGACAATGTGCTGATGCGCCTGTGCGACGGCTTGAAGGCGATTCCGAACATTCTGCTGGCGATTACGCTGATGGCGGTCTTGGGCGCGAACATGAAGAATGTCATCATTTCCTTGACCATCGTTAGTATTCCCGGCGTGGCGCGCATTGCCCGTTCACAGGCGCTGCTGGCGCGCGAGCAGACGTATGCCGAGGCGATGACGGCGGTGGGCGCAAGCCGCACGCGCATCCTCTGGCGGCACATTCTGCCCAACATCCTTTCGCCCATCATCGTGCAGATGACGTTCACCTTCGCTACGGCGATTATCTCCGAAGCGTCCCTGAGCTTCCTTGGCGCGGGCATTCCGTCACCCTATCCGAGCTGGGGTGGGATGCTTAACGAGGCACGCGGCTATGTCTACATGGGCTGGTGGATGATTGTATTTCCGGCGATTTTTACGGCGCTGTCCGTGCTGGGCTTCAACCTGTTCGGCGACGGCCTGCGCGACCTGATTGACCCGCTGAGCGGTCGCTAAGGAGGACAAAGGAATGAGCGAAAAGATTCTGGAAGTCCGTCAGCTGGCGACCAGCTTCCACACCGAGCGCGGCTGGCAGCAGGCGATTGATGGCGTTTCTTTTGACGTGTATCAGGGCGAAATCCTGGGCATCGTGGGCGAAAGCGGCTGCGGCAAGAGCGTCACGAGCCAGTCCATCATGCGCCTGTATGACGAACGGCGGCTGGTACGGTACAGCGGCACGGTCAAGCTGGAAGGGCAGTCGCTGCTGGACATTCCGTTCCACAAGATGCAGGACATCCGCGGTTCGCGTGTGTCGATGATTTTTCAGGACGCATTAAGTTCCCTGAACCCTGTGCTGACCATCTGCGACCAAATCAGCGAGCCGCTGCGCATTCATCAGCATTTGTCCAAGAAGGCGGCGCGTGAGAAGGCGCTGGAGATGCTGCGTCTGGTGGGGATTCCCGCGCCGGAAAAGCGCCTCGACCAGTACCCGCACGAGCTGTCCGGCAGTATGCGGCAGCGCGTGATGATTGCCATTGCGCTGGCGTGCCGTCCGCACCTGCTGATTGCCGATGAACCTACGACCGCGCTGGACGTGACGATTCAGGCGCAGATTATGGAGCTGATTGTCCGGCTGAATGAGCAGCTGAACATGGGCGTGATGCTGATTACGCACGACCTCGCCGTCGTCGCGCAGACGTGCAGCCGCGTTATCGTCATGTATCTGGGGCAAATCGTTGAGGAAGCGGATGTGCTGACGCTGTTTGACCATCCGTGCCACCCATACACCGAGGGGCTGATGCGCTCCATCCCCCGCATGGAAGGCGACCGCACGAAACCGCTGTACATGATTCCCGGCACGGTGCCGCTGCTCAGCCAGATTCCGACGGGCTGCCGGTTCGCGCCGCGCTGTGCGTACGCGACGGAGCGCTGCCGTCAGGAAACGCCGCAATTGACGCCCGTCAGCGACAAGCAGAGCGTCCGCTGCTTCCGGGCAGCGGAATTGGCGCAGAAGGAGGCGAACGCGCAGTGAGTGAGGGGAAAATCATCCTGAAAGCGGAGGACGTTCGCACCTACTTCCCGGTCAAAGGGGCGCTGGGGCAGACGGTCAAGGAAGTCAAGGCGGTAGACGGCGTGAGCCTTGCGCTGCGGCAGGGCGAAACGTACGGCCTGGTGGGTGAAAGCGGTTGCGGCAAAAGCACGCTGGGGCGCACGCTCATCCGCCTGCTGGAGCCGACGAGCGGGAAAATCACGCTATTCGATCAGGACATCACCCACCTGAGCAAGAAGGAAATGCTGCCGTTCCGCCGGGATGTGCAGATTGTGTTCCAAGACCCGTACACGTCGCTGAACCCGCGGCAGCGCGTTGGCGACATGCTGATGGAAGTGCTGGCGATTCATCATATCGGCGACAAGAACGAGCGGATGGCGCGGGCGCTGGACATCATGGCGCAGGTCGGCTTGCGGCCGGAGCATTTCTATCGCTATCCGCACGAGTTCTCCGGTGGTCAGCGGCAGCGCATCGGCTTGGCGCGCGCGCTGATCCTTGACCCGAAGATTGTCGTGTGCGACGAGCCGGTCTCGGCGCTGGATGTGTCGATTCAGTCGCAGATTATCAACCTGCTGAAGGAGTTGCAGCGCAAGCGCGGGCTGACGTACCTATTTGTGGCGCACGACATGAGCGTCATTCGGTACATTTCCGACCGCGTGGGCGTGATGTATCTGGGTCACTTGGTGGAAGAGGGCGACACGGACGAGGTGTTCGACCATCCGCAGCACCCGTATACGCGGACGCTGATGTCTGCTGTGCCGTCGATTGACCCGCGTGACAATCGCCAGCGCATTCTGCTGGAAGGTGATTTGCCCTCGCCGATTGACCCGCCGAGCGGGTGCGTATTCCACACGCGTTGTCCGTGGGCGACGGAAGCGTGCAAAACGGCGAGCTGCGAATTGCGCGAGGTGCGCGCGGGGCACTATGCGGCGTGTTCGCGGGGGGAGCAGGAATAAAAGGATTCCTGCTGAACTCCTTCTACGGCTTCTGTGTTGCTTGATTTTTCTTGTTGCAGGGGCGAAACCTTTGCAACAAAGCAGCCTATTCCATTAGAAAATCAAAAAATCGCAAACAAAAATCACCGACCAGTACACGCGGTTCTGGTCGGTGATTTTGTTTTTTTAGGCGCGATGATGCTTGCACTTGGGGGCTTTTTCCGCCAGCAGAGCCAGCAGATGCTCCTTTTCGCTTTCGGTCAGCTGGCTCGTGAACACCGGAATCAAGGCGTTCGCACGGGTCAGCAGCGCCATTGAGTCCTCGCCCTCAATCACGTCGGTCAGGTTGTCGTAAGGGAGAACGGTCAGGTCGCCCGTGGTCTGGTTCAGCTGATGAAGACCGTCGCTGCCAAAGGCGATGGACATTTCCGCCATGCCTTCGGGGTACCGCTCTTCCAGCGCGCGGCTGAGGGCGTTCAGCATCCGCGTGCGGTTGCGCATCATCATCATGTATAGCACGGCGATGAACACAACGCCCGCGGGGATGACGTACCAGCTGCGGGAGAAGATGGAAATCAGCGCGACGGCGATCGCCATGACGAGCATCGCAACGTAGAGGTTGAGGTCTTGGGTGCGATAGAGCAGCCATTTCTTGTAGGTGGCATAAAACGTGGTATCCAGCACACCGCTGGTCATGAATTGTAAAGAAGGGTCTGTGGCCTGCAAATCAGTATCCATGATGAATTACCTGTCTTCGTTTCCTTTCCCATTGTCGGTCTGCGAGTCGTTATCGTCGCGGCTGCGCAGGCGGTCAAGCAGCGTTTCCGGGTGGTCGTCGGCGTGGTCGTCCTCGGTCGCCAGCTTCGTGACGAGCGCGGTCTCCACGCGGTGATCCTCCAGCTTCTCCACATGAATGTGCAGACCGAAGCAGTCCAAATCGGGGGTGCTGCCGTCCTGCGGGATGGTGGTGAACTGGCTGAAAATCAAGCCGCCCAGCGTATCGTAATCCTCGTCCTCAGGGAGCGAGAGGTCGAGCGCGTCGTTGACGTCTTTGAGCGGCGTGCTGCCGCTGATGCGCCAAGTGTTGTCGCCCGCACGGACGATTTCCGCTTCGGTCTGCTTGTCAAACTCGTCGTAGATATTGCCGACGATTTCTTCCAGCAAGTCCTCCATCGTGACGATGCCGCTCATGCCACCGTACTCATCCACGACAATTGCCATGTGGATTTTTTTCACCTGCATGTTGCGGAAGAGCTGATCAGCCTGGACTGTTTCCGGCACGAAGTATGCCTCGCGCAGCAGCGCGCGCAGGGATTTCGGGTTGTCGGACTGGGCGTTGAGCAGGAAGTCGCGTGTGTTGAGGATGCCGATGATGTCGTCCATGTTTTCGTTGTAGACGGGGAAACGGCTCAGACCGGAATCGCAGATGGTGCGGAGGATTTCGTCCTCCGTATCATCCACCCAGATGCTGGTAACGTCGGTACGGTGGGTCATGACCTCTTCGGCAGTGGAATTGTTGAACTCGAAGATGTTTTCGATCATTTCCTTTTCCGCTTCCTCAATCGCGCCGTTTTCGCCGCCGATGTCCACCATCATGCGGATGTCGTCCTCGGTCACTTCGTCCTCAGCGGCGTTGGGGTCAATGCCGCAAAGGCGGAGGATGCCGTGCGTGGCGGCGTTCAGCAGCATCACGAACGGGCGGAAAATCACCGCGCTGACCTCCAGCAGGAGCAGCGAACGGCGCGCAATCGCTTCGGGATTCTTCATCGCGAGGCGCTTGGGTACGAGTGTTCCCAGACAGAGCGTCAGGTAGGAAAGAAGGAGCGTAATCAGGATGACGCAGAGGACGTTCAGCACGCCCGCGTCGATGCCAGCCCCGGCAGAAAGAATCGCTCCAGCCAGTCGCGGTGCAAACTGCGTCGCCGCCAGCGCTGATCCCAGAAAACCAAACAGCGTTATGCAGACCTGAATGGTGGAGAGAGTGCGCGCAGGAGCATCCGTGATGCGGAGCAGCTTGGCGGCTGTGGGGTCGCCTTCCTCCGCGTCGTGGTGCAGTTTTGTCGCGTTGAGCGAGAGCAGCGCCACCTCAGCGGCGGCATAGCAGGCGCTCAGAAAAATCAGGACCAGCTGAAGCAGCAAAGGGCCAGCCCATGGGTCACCGGACACAAAAAAACCTCCTCATTTTCGGAACAAGTTCCGTCCGCATATCAGGCAGTCGCCACGTATTCTGCCGGACGGCGCAGGATACGCATCATGCAACATACCATCATACAGTATACCATACATTCCCTGAAAATGCAAGGAACATGCGATTCTGCACGCAAAAAATCGGCTGCCAGCCCCGGAAAAGTCGGGGGACAGCCGGTCTTGTCAGCCTTTCAGCTTCTTCTGCAATTCCGCCACAACATCCCGCAGGCGCAGTCCGTCGCAGTCCTGCACAATGTCGGCGTACTGCTCATACAGCGGGCAGCGCTCGTTGTACAAATCCCGGAGCGTCCAGCCGGGCTTAATCGTCACGCCGCGGGCATGGAGGTCGCCCAGCCGCTCGGTGATGTTCTCGCACGTCAGGCGGAGGTAGACGACCGTGCCGATGCTTCTGAGGTGCGCCATGGCTTCCGCGCCGTAGACGACGCTGCCGCCCGTGGCGATGATGCTGTTCTGCACGTCGATGGAAGCGTTGACGCGGTTCTCGATGTCGCGGAAGCCATCGTCGCCGTGCTGCTCAATGAGCTGGGCGAGGGTGGCGTGCATGGTGGACTGGATGACGAGGTCGGAATCGACAAAATCCATGCCGAGGGACTTGGCGAGGACGACCCCGACGGTGGATTTGCCGCAGCCGGGCATCCCGATGAGGACGATGTTGCGCATGGGGGAACACTCCTTTCTGGAAAGGGAGCCGAAGGAGTCCAGAGGGCGATCGGAAAGCCCTCTGGAAGCTGCTCTTTTTACCAGTATGAT
>OJRT01000318.1_pt1 | contig 25640 bp, 20 predicted proteins | sample 1599281 | NCBI WGS metagenome assembly OJRT01 (sample SAMN03922458, study PRJEB24848) | human gut metagenome | isolation source: stool sample | host: Homo sapiens | place: Germany | collected 2009-11 | reverse complement strand
AGAGACAGCATCAACACGTTCAAGGAGGGCTTTGCCCGAAACTATGAACTTGCAAGCAGACGTTTTGGCGAAGCTATCACAGAAATAGACAAGTCTATAGCACATCTCACAAAGATAAAAGAAAATCTTATTTCATCAGAAAACAATCTGCGCCTTGCAAACAAAAAGGCTGACGCTCTCACTATCAAGAGCCTTACCAAAAATAACCCTACCATGCAGAAAAAATTTGCCGAGCTTAAAGGAGAATAATTGCTGACATATGAAAGGAGTGGCAAAGCCATGAAAAAAGATATCAGAAAAGACATTTTTACAATTATCGCCGTGACTGTCGCCGCCTTTCTTATGGCACTTAACACAAAGACCTTTGTAAACACAGGCGGTCTTTACCCAGGCGGAATGACAGGAATGTCCATACTCATACAGCGTGCAGTGAAACAGCTTGCAGGCATAATGCTTCCGTTCAGCATCATAAACATAACGCTGAACATAATCCCCGTGTATATCGGTTTCAGATTTATCGGCAAAAAGTTCACAGCTTTTTCCTGCGTGATGATACTGCTCAACAGCTTTTTCACCGACCTTATCCCCAATCACATAATCACCCAGGACGTACTTCTCATAAGCATCTTTGGAGGAATGATAAACGGCGTTGCCATTAGCCTCTGCCTTAATCGTGGCGCAACATCAGGTGGAACTGACTTTATATCCATTTATCTTTCAGAGAAAAGCAATATGGACACCTTCAATGTTATACTTGGCTTCAATGCGGTCATATTGTGCGTTGCAGGCTTTATGTTTGGCTGGGACAAAGCACTGTATTCTATCATCTTTCAATATGCTTCAACAACCGTTTTGCATATGCTCTACAAAAAATTCCAGCAAAGCACCTTGCTTATCGTAACAAACAAGCCCAAAGAGATAGCAGACGCTATTTATGCAGTGAGCCAGCATGGCGCGACCATACTTGACGGCGAGGGGTCTTATGAACACTGCGAAAGACAGATCGTCTATTCAGTAGTATCAGCGGCACAGACCAAAAAGGTCATACACGCTGTAAAAGAAGCCGATCCGAAAGCCTTCATAAACGAAGTAAAAACACAAAAACTCTCAGGAAGATTTTATCTGCCAAAAGAGAGCTGCTACAGAAGCAGACTGAAAAAGGTCCGCTTTTTATTAAAAAAATCTTGTTCAACCCTTGTACTTTGCGAAAAAATATGATATACTATTAATATATATAAAATCATCTGTATTTGTTTTGTTTTTTTCATTACATTTACAGAAATTATCGAAAGGGTGTGAACTATGCTTGACAGTATCGCTTATGTTATAAACGCTATTTGGGGCGTTTTTACATCAATAGGTCTTAATGACATTGTCGATATTGCTATCCTCTCCTTTCTGATATTCCACGGCATAAAGCTTATTCGCGAAACAAGGGCGCAGCAGCTCACAAAAGGTATCCTTATACTTATAGGTTGCTACCTGCTTGCAGTATTCTTTAATTTGCAAACTATCAGATTTTTGCTAAGGATCTGCTTCCAGTGGGGCTTCCTTGCTCTTATCATAATGTTTCAGCCTGAACTCAGACGTGTTCTTGAAAAGGTTGGACGAACAAGTCTGGGTGGCTTTAATTTCTTTAGCTCAAGTGACTCTGACGACAACACCGAACATTGGAAAAAAGCTATTGACGCTATATGTGATTCTGCCGCAAGTCTTTCTTCCACCAAAACAGGTGCGCTTATAATCTGTGAGAGAAAGACAAAGCTTGGGGAACAGATAGCTACAGGAACGATACTCAACTGCATACCGTCAACAGCGATATTCGGAAACATATTCTTCCCGAATACACCGCTCCATGATGGTGCTGTAATAATCAGAGACGGAATAATACTTGCGGCAGGCTGTTTCTTGCCAAGACCGCAGAAAGACGAACTTATAAACAAACAACTCGGTTCAAGACACCGTGCAGCTATCGGAATGAGCGAAAACTCTGACGCAATAGTCGTCGTGGTATCTGAGGAAACAGGCAACATCTCAGTTGCCGAAAACGGAGAGCTTACCAGAGGATATTCAAAGGACTCTCTGAAAAGACTTCTGGACAATCGTCTTTTGCCTGAAAAGGACGCTAATTCCATTAGAGAAAATTCTTTTGCAGGAAGGGTGATTTCAAAATGGAAAAAGTAAAAAAGGCTAAAAAAGAAAATCGCCATGGTGCAGACTTTGGTCTGAGAATACTTTCCATAATCATTGCTGTAATAATATGGTTCGCCCTTTCTATCACTCAGTATCCTACAATAAACAAGACTATAACAAACGTTCCTGTTGTGTTCTCACTTGACGGAACGCAGGCAAAAGAAAAAGGACTTTCCGCACTCAACTATAAGGATATCTCCGTAGACGTTGAGATAAAGGGCATGAACTATGAGATAGGCAGCTATACTGCTGCAGATCTTGTGGCAACTGTCAATCTTGATGACGTAACAAAAGAGGGTACCTACGACCTTGACATCGATGTCAAGTCATCACATTCCACCGACAAGGTAACTGTAGTTTCTGTCAACCCTGACACTGTTTCTGTGGAGTTTGACAGACTTACCACAAAGACTATCCCACTCACCGCAGAAGCCCCGCTCATAAGCGCTGAGGAGGGCTATATCCTTAAAGAAACTACCACATCGCCAAGCGAGATAACAGTTGAAGGTCCGAAAAATGACCTTGACAACATAAGCAAAGCAGTGGCACAGATCTCAAAATCAAAGAAAATATCCGAGGACACGACTATCAACACACAGGATATCGTATTCTATGACGATGACGACAACGTTGTTGATCCATCTAAAATAGAGGTCAAGGATACAAAGTCTGTCGATGTGAATTTTGTTATCTACAAGAAAAAGACAGCAAAGCTAAAGGTAGATATCTCTAATTGTACGGATAATTTTGATGTCAGCTCACTGCCACTGAAGCTTTCCGAGGAAGAGATATCTGTGGTATCGCCAAATCTTGACGACTCAGATACAGAAACGCTCACTATCGGCTCTATAAAACTTTCAGAGATAAACCTTGCAAAGGTGTTCAGCTTCAAGATCCCTCTTAACTCAGGTGAGATTAATATGAATGGCGATGAAAACGTTCGTGTATCCTTTGACTCAGAGGGATACACCTCGAAGGAGTTCACCATAACATCAGACCATATCATCACAACGGGCAAGCCGTCAGGCAAGTCCACTGAGATAGAAACAAAAAAGCTCACAAACGTCAAGGTCTACGGTCCTGAAGATGTGATAAACAATCTTAAAGACAGCGACTTATACGCTGAGGTCAATCTCAGCGACATAATTGACTCTGGTTCTTATGCTCGAGAGGCTATAATCTATTCACCGACCTATAACAACGTTTGGGGTTTCGGCAAAAACGAGATACAGATAGTTGTTTCAGACTAATAAAAATTTATCGGGACGATCTATTCGTCCCGATTTTTCGGTAAAAACGCAGGAGGATATATGCCAATAATAGTAAATCAAATAAGTTCCCCCCTTAACGCAACAGAGCAAGAAGTTATCTCCACCGCTCTGAAAAAGCTAGGCAGTGCCTCAAAGCACGCCATAGACTGCGAGATACACAAAAGCTCTCTTGATGCACGAAAGCGCAACGACATTCACTTTGTCCACTCAGTTTTCGTGACACTTGACAGTGCCGACCTTGAAAAAAAGCTTTGTGAGAAGAACACTTCCCTGACCTATGTTGAGCGCAGTGTTTACAAGCCTGTCATATCCACAGAAAAAGCAGAGGGCAAAGTTGTCATTGCAGGTTTTGGACCAGCAGGAATGTTCGCCGGGCTTGCCCTTGCCGAGCAGGGATATAGACCGATTATTTTAGAGCGTGGCAGCTCAATGGAAAAACGTACTGCATCGGTACAGAAATTCTGGCTCACAGGCGAGCTTGACACCAATTGCAATGTGCAATTCGGTGAAGGTGGTGCAGGCACATTTTCTGACGGCAAGCTCACCACACGAATAAAAGACCCTCTTTGCAGATATGTTCTTGAACGCTTCGTGGATTTCGGTGCGCCGAAAGAGATCCTCACAAAAGCTAAGCCGCATATCGGCACTGACAATCTGCGAAATATCGTCACGGCTATCCGAAAAAGGATAATAGAGCTTGGGGGCGAGGTAAGATTTGACACTGCCCTCACTGATCTGGCTATCGCCAACGGCAAAGTGCAGACTATATCAGCAGGTGACAAGGACGAAAAAGTGTCTGCCCTTATACTTGCTATTGGTCATTCCGCAAGGGATACTTTTGAGCTTTTGCAGTGCAAAAACATCTTTATAGAGCCTAAGCCGTTCTCTGTTGGCGCAAGAATAGAACATAAGCAGGCGGCTGTTGATGAAAGCTTATACGGTGACCATGCAGGCAATCCACTGCTTCCAAAGGGTGAATATCAGCTTTCATGGCGTGATAAAAACGGCAGAGGTGTTTACACTTTTTGTATGTGTCCAGGCGGTACAGTTGTGCCGTCAGCTTCCGAAAGCGGAGGCACTGTCACAAATGGCATGAGCGAGTTTGCCCGTGACGGTGAAAACGCAAACGCCGCAGTTGTCGTGGCCGTTACCCCTGACGACTTTGGCCACTGCCCGCTTGACGGAGTGGCTTTCGCACGGTCTATAGAGCAAAAAGCTTATACTCTCACAGGCTCATATAAAGGCGCAGGCACGACAGTTGGCGGATTTCTTGATGGCAAGCCTGAAATAGCAGGCACAGTTTCACCCACTTATGCACTTGGCTGTAAGGCGACAGAGCTTCGTGATGTATTCCCTAAATTCGTGACTGATATGCTGGAGGGCGGCTTGCAGAATTTCTCACGAAAAATGAAATGCTTCGGCGATAAAGGTGCAATGCTCACCGCACCTGAAACCCGTACAAGCTCCCCTGTTCGCATAACACGAAACGCAGATATGGTATCTCTCTCAGTGGAAAATCTCTATCCCTGCGGCGAGGGTGCAGGCTATGCAGGAGGCATAATGTCCGCCGCCGTTGACGGTCTAAAAGCCGCAATGCAGATAATGTCAAGACAAGCACCATGTGATAAATAACAAAAAAAGCCGTTTGCTGTACAAAAACTCGTACAGTAAATGGCTTTTTATTGTAGGGGCGAACACTGTTCGCCCGTTTATCTACACTCGTTTATATAAGCCGAAATATCACACAAAAAGGGACGGCAAAACCGTCCCTTAAATTATGTCTGAAATTAAAGCTCAACTGGCTCAAATCTGATACGGATATTAGGAAGCTTCTTGATCTCTGTGTAGCTGTTCATAAGTCCGTCCTCAATAGACAGATCATTCTCACCGCTTGCAGGAGGAGCAAAAAGTCTGAGAGTCAGGTCAGCCTCACCCTCCAGCGGCTTCTCAAAGAAAGCTGCCATAAGGTCGATCGTCTTTGCCTCAGGTGACTTATAGAACCACTTGCCGTTTATCTCCATCATGATGTTTGAATCATCATCAAATGTAACCTCGCAGAAGTGTGGATTCTTTTCAAAGTGGAGAGGGATCTCAAGACCCTCAGCGTCCTCAGAACCGCCCCAACGAAGCGTGCATGGCAGTGTAACCTCGTCGCCTCTTGTCATTGTAGGCTTGAAGAAATCATCGTGGATAATTTCCTTGTATGTCTTCATAACAGGCTGCTCGATACCGCAGTCAGCATAGTTAGGATCCTGAATTTCAAGACCAAGACGTCCTCTGTCTCTGAACTGATAGAATGTGAATCCTGAGAACCAGTCCTCACCGTCAGCCTTGAGCATATCGCAGAATTCCTTTACCATTGCTGCCTGATCGTATGGACCTGTAACATCACCGTCAGCGTTGAACTCGCTCATTACCATTGGCTTTGTAACGCCTCCGTTTATCTTCTTGAATCTCTCAAAAGAACGCTTTGTCATATTGTATATGTCCTTGACCTTGCTTCTGCTGTGGCTTGTGCCGCCTCTTTCAGCAACGTCATAAGGCCAACCCCAGTGAAGAGCCATGTACTTGTCAACAGACCAGATGTCTGTCTCCTTGACAGCCTGTGAAAACTCTGCTTCCTTTTCGATCTCGTTCTTGTTAAGATCTTCAATGCCACCGATACAAAGAATAGTAGAAACGTTTGGTGCATATTCCTTAAGTATCTTATTGAAACGGCAGTAGAAATCAGCAACTTCCTGATAAGTACATCTCTTGTTGAATGAGAACCAGTTGCCTGTAGCTTCATGGTTTATTCTAAGAAGAAGTCTGCCGAAAGGTCTAAGGTCATTTGCGATAGCGATAAGCTGTTCGTCTGAAACGTGTGGGTCAACTGTGAGTGTGAGTGTAACGTCCTGTCCATGACGTCTTACATCTCTCATGAAGGTAAAAGGCTCGCCCTCTGTGTTGCCCTCAAGACCGCCCTTGTATGTGAAATAATCATCATATGGATAATCCCATGCAAAAGAAACATCTTCGTCTTTCATTACCTCAGAAATTCTTCCAGGGAACTCCTTATCCAGCGGATAGTAGCAGTACATAAGGCTTATGCTTCTGTGTGGTCTGCCCATTTTGTTGAGAATGTAATCCTGATTTACATACTCTCCACGCTCAGAGCCATCACCCAAATCAACAGCACATTTTGCCTTACCCATATGCAATGAGTAGATCTTGTATTCGCTCATAAATTTTCCTCCTATTTTAAAGACAGGACTTTCCTGCCTATTCTGTTACCAAAAAAAATTCGTTAATATCGTCCAATACCCTTGAAAGCTCAACTCTCGGCTCAACGCACATAAAATTCAGGCACTGCCGAAATTTTTTCACACATGGACTTGGTTTTAAGTTTACCACAATAAGCTCATAAAGTCAAGAACTGTGGCTCGGCCAACGTTATTAATGTAATTTACAATATAAGCGTCATGTCTAATATAATAAAATTTATGTTTCATATTCTTATATTAAGTATAAAATCTTCTGATTTTAAGCCTTGATTCATACGAAAACAATGTTAAAATCTTTATGTTCTAAAGAGTAGTATAGCAGAGCTTAATACAAATTTATAGTGAAATAAACAAATAAATAATGAATTTTCAGTGAATATAAAAAGCGAACAGGCATACACCCGTTCGCTTTAATTGATATGATTAATTTACATCTCCGAGCTTGTGTCTGCACTGTCGACCGCACTCTCAGAAACCTCAGAACTATCCGCACTGCCTGCAAAAGCATTGCTGTTTTTATTCTCTCCGTAGGTAGACATATACACCTTTGTGAATTGTATGTCCTCCCTAGGCTTCAGCGTCTCAGAGTCAGCCACATCAGTACCGCATATCTCGTCATAAATATCCAAGCCATCATATACCTGACCGAAAACAGTATACTGCTGAGAGAAATTCAGCACACCGCCATATTTCTCAAAAGCATCGGTGATATCCTCAGGGATATTGTTGCTGTCTGCAAGCTTGCTGTCAAGCTCCGCCTGCTCCTCCTCGGTAAGGTCATAGTTATCCACAAAAAGAAGATAGCTGTTTGAAACCTTCTTCTTGCTGAACAAGTGACCTTGCTCCTGCGTGTATGCACAAAGCGCACCTTTTAAAGGCCACAGGTTTTTTGAATACTCCGCCTCGATAGTAGTAGTGTCAGTGTCAGAAGTTGTCTGACCGTCAGCCTGCTTTGTTCCGCCTATAAAATACACACCGTCCTGCACCATGCTCACATAAGTGCCGTCATAATAGCCCTTTTCCACAAGTCCAGTGAAAAACTTGCAATAGTTCGGTGCTTCATCAGGGAAAAGCACAGCCTTGAAAGTTCCCTTATTTGTTTCAAAAACCACCACAGGGCTGTCATCGGCAGGTTCGTCCATCTGTATCACCTTTGCATCAGTATAGTCTATATCGTTCTTGCTGCTGCCAGTGCAGGCGTAAAAGAGAACAAAGATTATAACAAAGCAAATTGCTATAAGTGAAAACTGAAAATACGTCTGAAACTGTTTTCTGCGGTATGGACCCAGATCCTGTTTATTTTTGCTCATTTAAAGCTCCTTTACTTTTTCTTTATCTTTGTGCCCTGTCTTGTTTCCTCAACGATATAGCCAAGCTCGCCTATCTTATCTCTCAGCTCGTCGGCCTTTGCAAAGTCCTTAGCCTTTCTTGCAGCTTTACGCTCCTCAACAAGCACCTTGACCTCCTCAGGGATATCCTCTTCACCGTCAGCACTGAGCTTCTTTGCAGCTTCTATCAGACCAAGTGAAAGCACCTTGTCAAAATCCTCAATAAGGGCAAGCTTTGTTTCATTGTTAGTGTCAGCTTTAAGAACGTCATACAGAACAGTGATAGCATTTGAAGTGTTTATATCGTCATCAAGTGCCGCCTTGAAGCTACCCTTGAACTTCTCAAAATCCTCAAGCTCCACCACCTCGTCAGGCTTCTTGTCAGCCATAAGCTGTGCTATCCTTGCAGTGAGCTTGTTGTATGCAGTCTTTGCGTTGTCAAGGTTTTCGTATGTGAAAACAAGTGACTTTCTGTAGTGTGACTGCAAGCAGAAAAATCTGTATACCAGTGGGTCATAGCCCTTTGACTCCAGCAGTGAAACAGTAAGGAACTCGCCCTTAGACTTTGACATCTTTCCGCTGTTTGTGTTAAGGTGCAGGATATGGAACCAGTAGTTGCACCACTTGTGACCAAGATAAGCCTCAGACTGTGCTATCTCGTTTGTGTGGTGTGGGAAAGCGTTGTCGATACCACCGCAGTGAATGTCAAGTCTTTCGCCAAGATGCTTCATGGAGATACATGAACACTCGATATGCCAGCCAGGGTAGCCAACGCCCCAAGGAGAATCCCATTTAAGCTCCTGATCATCGAACTTAGACTTTGTGAACCACAGTACAAAGTCAGCCTTGTTGCGCTTGTTTGTGTCCTCCTCAACGCCCTCACGAACGCCGACCTCAAGATCTTCCTCATTAAAATTGTGGAAAACATAATACTCTTTCAGCTTTGAAGTATCAAAATAGATGTTTCCGCCTGCCTCATAAGCATAGCCCTTGTCCATAAGAGCAGATATCACCTTGATAAAATCACCAATACAGCCCGTTGCAGGCTCAACAACGTCAGGTCTTTTGATATTTAGCTTCTTGCAGTCCTCAAAGAAAGCGTCAGTGTAGAATTTTGCGATCTCCATAACAGTCTTATGCTCACGCTTTGCGCCCTTGAGCATTTTATCATCGCCTGTATCGCCGTCAGAAGTAAGATGACCAACGTCAGTGATGTTCATTACTCTCTTTACGTCATAACCGTCATAGCGGAGATACTTTTCCAAAACGTCCTCCATTATATAGCTTCTCAGATTGCCGATATGGGCATAGTGATAAACTGTAGGACCGCAGGTATACATTGACACCTTGCCCGGCTCGTTTGGTACAAATTTTTCGATCTTGTGAGTAAGCGTGTTATAAATGTTCATTTATCTTTACCTCTTTCCTTATATTTTACTGCTCTTTCTTTCCAATCTTTTCAAGCTCAGCCACTCTCTTTTCCAGCTTAGCTATCTGTATTCTTGTCTGGCAAAGCTCCTGAGCCACAGGGTCAGGGATATGCACCTGATCGAGGTCGCAGGTGCGCTTGCCGTTCTGCTTAACTATCCTTGCAGGCACGCCCACAGCCGTTGAGTTTGCAGGCACAGGCTCAAGAACTACCGCATTTGCGGCTATCTTTGCATTGTCCCCCACAGTGAATGGTCCAAGCACCTTTGCACCGCACCCTACCATAACATTGTTTCCAAGAGTCGGGTGTCTTTTACCGTGGTCTTTACCTGTTCCGCCAAGGGTACAGCCCTGATACAGCAGGCAGTAATCGCCTATCTCAGCGGTCTCACCTATAACAACACCCGAGCCGTGGTCGATAAGCAGACCCTTGCCTATCTTAGCACCTGGGTGTATCTCGATACCTGTCAACATTCTTGCAAACTGCGAAATACATCTTGCGATGACCTTGTGCTTGTGAACATAGAACCAGTGCGACACCCTGTAAAAAGCCACAGCGTGAAGCCCCGAATATGTGAGGATCTCCAGCGTGCTAGTTGCCGCAGGATCTCTGTCCTTTATAGTCTGAATATCATGCTTTATATTTTCCAAAATCGTCATATCTATCTCTCCCTTTCTAAGAAAAAACCTCCGGAATGGCGTTTCACCACTCCGGAGGCAGATTATGATCTACGGTCCCACTCCGATTTCCTGCACAAAATTTTGTACAGCTCAATATCTTTAACGCAGACCCTACGGAGAGGAATACTAAGCTTTCGCCGTTGTTCGCTCCCTGCTGTCAGCCGCACTTCACTGAAAGTCCTTGAAGCCTTGCACCAAACGGCTCCTCTCTGAAAATTACCTTACAGCTACTCTTGCTGATACGCATTTATATATTAAGTTATCATATGCCGCAACACGTCGGCAGGCCACATTATTTGCCCGAATCTATATACTTCCAGTATCCCTTAAGATAAACTGCGCCAGAAATGACTGTCAGCACAACAGCTATCCAAATGAGTATCTCGTTTACGATAAACACAGGTGTTCCCCATGTGTAATTAGGACTACCCTTTGGCGTATCATTAATTATCTGAAGCACCATTATAGCAATAAGCGCAACCATGGTGAAAGCAGTTTTGAGTTTACCCCATATTCCTGCAGCGACCACAACGCCCTCGCTTGCCACAACAAGTCTAAGACCCGTTACCATAAACTCTCTCGCAAGTATCAGTACCACCGCAACAGGGTCTATCCAACGTTCAAATGTGAAGCAGATAAGCGCCGTCATAACAAGAAGCTTGTCTGCAAGTGGGTCAAGAAACTTTCCGAATGTTGTAACAAGATTGTGCTTTCTTGCTATCTTGCCGTCAAACCAGTCTGTAATTGAAGCCGCAGCGAACACGATAAGCGCAAACACCATGTGATGCGGTATCTTGAAAAGCAGCACGAACAGCAGGAAAAACGGTATCAATATTACTCTAAGCACTGTAAGTTTATTTGGCAGGTTCATATCAAATTCCTTTCATCTACATTTTTGAGCCGATAAGGTCATAATCCATAGTATCGTCAATTTTTACCTTGACATACTCGCCGACCCTAACTTTATCCTCGCTCAGGAAGAATATCTTTCCGTCTATCTCAGGTGCGTCCGCCTGACTTCTGCCGTAGTAACACTCGGCATATCTGTCAAAGCCCTCGCAAACCACCTCGACTTCGCTGTCGAGAGCAGCCTCATTAAGGCTGTCGGAAATAATCATCTGTTCTTCCATTATTATCTCCGCTCTGCGCTCTCTATCCTTTAAAGGCACCTGATCTTCAAACTTCTCCGCAGGCGTACCCTCCTCAGGCGAGTAAGCAAAACAGCCGAGCCTTTTAAAGCGAATTTCCTTTACAAACTCGCAAAGCTCTTCAAACTGTTCCTCAGTTTCCCCTGGGAAGCCTGTGATAAGAGTTGTCCTCAGCGTAACGTTCGGTATCTTTTCTCTTATCTTCTTTATAAGCGCCGTAAGAGTCTCTCTGTCCCCATGGCGGTTCATTCTTTTAAGTATGGTCTTGTTGCAGTGCTGTATAGGCATATCAAGATACTTTACAAGCTTGTCCTCTTTAGCGATAACGTCCAGCAATTCGTCCGTTATCCTCTCAGGATAGCAATAAAGCGTTCTTATCCACTTGAAGCCGTCTATCTCACAAAGTGCAGTGAGCAATTCAGGGAGCATAGACTTGCCGTATATATCCTCGCCATAGCGTGTTGTATCCTGCGCCACAACTACAAGCTCCGTAACGCCGTTCTCAGCCAGCCATCTGGCTTCCTTGACGATATCCTCCATGCGTCTGCTTCTGTATTTTCCTCTTATAGACGGGATAGCGCAGTAAGTGCAGTTGTTGCTGCAACCCTCGGCTATCTTTATATATGCATAGAAAGGCTCAGTAGAAATAATTCTTCCGCCCTCCATGGAAAGCTCAGTTTTTGCGCCATAAGAACAGACTGCCTGCTTATCCAGCAGTATCTCTCTTATGATATCGCAAATTTTTCCGTTAGAGCCTATTCCCACAACAGCGTCAAGCTCAGGGATCTCCTTTTTCATTTCGTCACGGTATCTTTCAGCAAGACAGCCCGTAGCTATTACCGCCTTTATCCTGCCCTCCTGCTTGAGAGTACAGAACTCAAGTATAGTGTCTATAGCCTCCTGTTTAGCCGACTCGATAAATCCACAGGTATTGATAATGACCACATCAGAAAGGGCTGCGTCAGAAACTATCTGAAAACCCTCTTTGCGCAGATCATAGAGCATATGCTCAGCGTCCACCTGATTTTTAGGACATCCGAGAGAAACCATTCCCACTCTAGTTGCCATGAAAAAATCTCCAATCCTACACCGCCAATGGACGGCATAAAGTATCACAATAATCTATCTTATTATCTCACTTTTACACAGTTTTGTCAAGCCCTTTTAGTCACTATTGTATGACAAAAATCAAAATATTTATGAAATTTCCACAAAGCCAAAAGCATACAGAAAGTAAGTCCGGCATGATCCCAAAAGAAATCCCCGAAAGCTGCAACTTTCGGGGGGTTCATTTGTGTGTCACTGTGAACACGATCAATCTCGTGGTTACCTATATTATACACCACGCCATTTATTTTGTCAAGCACTTTTGCACCGTCAGTTTTTCTTCTCAGGGTAAGTAACAGTTATCTCTGACCCTGCTTCCTGCGACCAAACAACATAATCAAGCTTTCCTTCATCAATAAAAACAGTGAAATATGTATCCTTAAGCTCCTCAGGAAGCTGTTCCTTTATCTTTTCTATGAACTTATCCGTCTCTGTGGAAATGTAGTTCATGTACTCAAACTTGTAGCTCTTGTCTTTTGAAAGCTCCGTGACCGCCTTTTCTGCCGCCTCATATACCGCCTGAGCGTTAGCCTCTGCCTTTTCCGAGTTTTCGTCAGTGATTATGCCGTCAGCGTAAGCCTGCGCCTTTGAACCTGCAAAGCAAACTTTCCAATCATTGTCCTTGTCAAGCACCATAAGAATATACTGCGATGACGTGACCTCTCCCTCAGAGCTGTCATAAGCTATGGTCACATAAAGCTCAGCCGCCTTTGAATACTCCTCCGAGATGTTCACCTTGTCGATAAAGCCGCACTTATCCTTGTCAAAGCTATATCTTACTCCGCTTATCTGTTCGCCCTCACCGTATTCATTGTCGCCGCCCATGTTCTTTTTCATATATTCATAGTCAGCGGCATAATCGTCTGTCATAAGCTTAACCATTGATTGGTCAAACTCAGCGTTTGCGGCTTTAAGATACATTGCCGCAACGTCCTTTGCCTCTTCAAGCGGGTCAGCGGCTTCTTCACTTTCCGTATTATTTCCCTGAGTCGTCACAGCGTTCTCACTGCCCTGAACATTTTCCGCAGGCTGAGAGCTATCTGTGCCGTCAAAGCTCAGCGAACATCCTGTCATGACCGCCGCACTCAGTATAGCCGCCGCAAAAATGATCTTTTTCATTCTTTGCTCCTTTATTCGTCGCCGTACTCCTGTTTTATATCAGCAAGCACCTCTTTTATTATGTCGTATGAATACCCCAAACGCACAAGGGCGTTTTTTACCTTTATGTCACCCTTTTCTCCGTCAAGATATCTGAGATACTTTCGCTCCACAAGCTCATACAGCCGTTCGTATGTACCCTCGCTGTATTCCTCCAGAGCTTCCTCTATTATAGGCTTCGTAAGCCCTTTCTGTCTCATCTGCTGATAAGCACGGTAATATCCGTATTTACGCACTTCCACATAAGTCCTCGCAAGCCCCTGAGCATACCGCCTGTCATTGACCGTCCCAAGCTCCAGCATTTTATCCATTACAGCGTCGCATATCTCCTCGCTGTAATTTTTCTCAAGCTTCTTGTAAAGCTCCACATAGGAATAGTCCCTGTAGTCAAGGAGATACAAAGCCCTTTCCTTAGCCTTTCTGAACTCGTTGTCAAAAACTATCTTCTCCCAAGCAGACTCAGGCATATCAAGCCCTGCTCTCAGACCATAGGCAGACACTATCTCGTAGTTGAGAAAAGCCGTTTCGCCTTTCTCGAACTCTATCATGTATGTGCTGCCCTTGTATTTTGAAACGCCCGTTATTTTAAGCATTTATCAGTCACCAAGCTCGCTTATGTCCACAGGAGCGAACTCCTCGAAGTCCTCCTCAGGCTTTGCCACAACAGACTTGTCGCTTGCCGCCTTGCGTATCTTCTTCTCAGGCTTATCAGCAGCCATATCCTCATTTGCACTCTGAGCCGCCGCACCTGCGTTAGCCTTTTCTTCAAGCTTCTTGGCCTTTTTATCTTTCTGCGCCGCAAGCACAAGCTCCGCCTGATGTTCCTTTATCTTGGCTTCTATCTCGCCCATGATATCAGGATTGTTCAGCAGGAACTCCTTAGCGTTGTCACGTCCCTGACCAAGCTTCATATCGTTGTAGCTGAACCAAGCTCCGCCCTTCTTAACGATATCAAGATCGACCGCCATGTCAAGCACCTCGCCCACACGGGAGATACCCTTGCCGTACATGATATCGAACTCGCACTCCTTGAACGGCGGTGCTACCTTATTCTTTACCACCTTGCACTTTGTCCTGTTACCAATGACCTCAGAGCCGTTCTTTATCTGCTCTCCACGTCTGACCTCTATTCTTACAGAAGCGTAGAACTTCAAAGCACGTCCACCAGGAGTAGTTTCAGGGTTTCCGTACATAACACCTATCTTCTCACGGACCTGATTGATAAATATAGCAGTTGTATTGGACTTTGCGATAACAGATGTGAGCTTTCTCATAGCCTGAGACATAAGTCTTGCAAGCTGACCAACGTGAGTGTCGCCCATTTCGCCGTCTATCTCAGATTTTGTTACCATAGCCGCAACCGAGTCGATAACGATACAGTCGATAGCACCTGAACGAGCCAGAGCCTCGGCTATCTCCAAAGCCTGCTCACCACTGTCAGGCTGAGAAACAAGCATATTGTCTATATCAACGCCAAGCTGACCTGCATAAACAGGGTCAAGAGCATGCTCAACGTCGATAAAAGCTACCTCGCCGCCCATTTTCTGCGTTTCTGCGATAACATGAAGTGCGACCGTTGTCTTACCTGATGACTCAGGTCCGTATATCTCAATAATTCTTCCTCTCGGCACTCCTCCAATACCAAGCGCCATATCAAGGGTCATTGAGCCTGTGGGTATAGCCTCGATATCCATAGCCTTAGCCTCGCCAAGCTTCATGATCGCACCCTTGCCGAACTGCTTTTCAATATATGCTATCGCTGTGTCAAGAGCCTTTTTCTTTTCCTCTGCGTCTGTTATTTTTACTACCGTCTTAACGGCTTCTTTTTTCTTCTTGTCTATCGCCATTTTATATGACCTCCCTATCTTATCGGTGTTTTATCCGTATCTATATCATATCACACTAACTGTCCGTTTGTCTGTACAGTAACCGCAATTTATCTATATGTACAAATTTTCGTACTATTTCTCATAAATGCCCGAAACACAGCGGTAAACACCGCACAAGTCTTTCCTGCATCTCACGTTCTTAAAGCCGTGCTGTATCATCAGCCGCATTACTTCGTCCTCCTGACCGATACCGATCTCAAAGAGCATAACGCCGCCGATTTTAAGCTTTTTCTTCCACTTGCGAACTATCTCACGATAGAAGTCCAAGCCGTCCTCACCGCCGAAAAGAGCTTCCGCAGGCTCAAAAGTGACCTCACGCTGTAAAGCGTCCATGTCCTCTGTTGTGAGATAAGGGGGATTGCACACTATAAGGTCAGCCTCAGGCATATCCTCCACAAGCTTTTCGTCTGTAACGTCGCCCATGACTATCTCAGCCCCCGAACCGTTCAGACTTATATTCTCACGGAGATACTCTGCCGCCTTTTCAGACTTCTCCACACACACTGCCCGACCGCAGTCAAGCTTCCTTTCAAGGGCGATACCAATGCACCCCGAGCCTGAACAAAGGTCTATAACAGTGATATCCTTCTTGCCTGCAAACATCTTCAAAGCCGTGTCAACAATAGTTTCCGTGTCCTGACGTGGTATCAGCACGCCCTCGCCCACCTTGAAAGGCAGACCATAAAACTCCCACTGTCCAAGGAGATACTGCAAAGGATAACCCTCACAGCGGCGTGCGATAATGTCGCTTATCCGCTTTTCCTGCTCAGGAGTGATATCCTCCCCCTCAGCCACATCTTCAAACACCCATGTGACCTCGCAGGCAGCGTTCTCACCAAGACCGCTTTCTTCAAGCAGTCCCACACATTTATCGAACAGTTCTTTCCTTACCATTTGTCATCTTCCTTATTTTCAGGTATGCAAGCTTTCAGTGCCGCTATAGCACATTCTATCTGACTTTCATCAGGCTCGCTTGTAGTTATCCTCTGTATCCACAGACCCGGTGCTGAGATTATCTTAGTGAAAATATTGTCATATTTTCCCGCAAGCCTTATAAGCTCGTAAGCAATACCCGTAACGATAGGCAGAAGCGCTATCTTTATAACAACTCTCAGCAAAATGCTTGCCCATGATACTCTGAATATTGTGTTTACAAAAATGCTTATGAACAGCACAAGGAAAATAAAGCTCGTTCCGCAGCGTGGGTGAAAACGTGTGTATTTCTTCACATTCTCAACCGTCAGCTCTTCTTCATGCTCATAGCAAGCGATAGTCTTGTGCTCAGCACCGTGATATTCATACGTCCGCCTTATATCCTTAGTAAGAGCAGTCAAAGCCGTATAGCCTATGAAAATAGCTATCTTCAGTATTCCCTCGATAATATTCTTTCCAAAAGCCGACAGATGAACGAACTTGCTTATGAATTTAGACACAACCGACGGCAGATACATAAACAGCAATATCGCCAGACCCACACCCAGCACCATAGATATCGCCGTGATGATAGGGCCGAGCTTGTCCCCAAGCTTATCGTCCAGCCACTGTTCAAACTTGGTCTGCTCCTCCTCATCGTCCTCCGTCATCTGCTTCTCAGCCGACCTTGTAAGGCACTTGTAGCCGTCTATAAGAGAAGTAAGGAAGCTGAAAATGCCCCTCACAAAAGGCGTTTTCCTGTACCAAGGCGTATCTTTTCCGCCTTTTATCGCCCACTCCTCCAGGTCTATGGTGCCGTCAGGCAGGCGGCAAGCCATAGCCGCCTTGTCAATGCCACGCATCATAACGCCCTCGATAACAGCCTGTCCGCCGATCTTTGACTTGAATTTTTCCTTGCTTTGTGCTTTACTGCTCATTTTCTTTCCTTTCAAGGCGGTGTGTGCGTCTACTGCACGTTGTCGTTGTTTTCGATAGGCTCAGAAGAAATAAGCTCCACGTCTACAGTTGCCTGATTGTCAGGCTTTTTCTTCTGCTCGATACAAGGGAGCGTTATCATCACTGTTGTACCTACTCCCTGCTCACTGTTTATCTCCAGCGTACCGCCATGCCGCTGAATGATCTCGTCTGCCACCGCAAGACCTATTCCCGAACCACGTCTTGTGTGGTTTGCCTTAAAGAATTTCGTCTTGACCTTTGGCAGGTCATCCTTTGATATTCCCATACCCGTGTCGGAAATGGAAATACATACCTCATTGTCCTCCTCATAAGCCTCCACCGATACAGTGTCGCCCTTGTTGGAGTATTTGATAGCGTTGTCCACAATATTTATGAACACCTGACGAAGCCTGTTCTTGTCACCGTAAACAAACGGCAGCATTTTCGGCTCGTAGTAATTGAGTGTTATACCAAGCGCCTTGGCCCTCTCCTGATAGATAAGCACAGTTTCCCCAAGCTCCGCAAGAATATCTATAGTATCCATAATAAGCGTGAGTCTGTTGTCCTGTATCCTCGAAAAGTCAAGAAGCTCCTCAACCATTTGCGAAAGCCTCTCCGTCTCACTTGTGATGACCCTCATACCCTTCTTGAAGGTTTCCTTGTCCTCATACATACTGGTAACAGTTTCCGTCCAGCCCCTTATAGCGGTAAGCGGAGTTCTCAGCTCATGAGATACAGAGGATATGAACTCATTCTTCATCTGTTCTGTATTAGAAAGCTCCTGCGCCATGTAGTTGATAGAGTCGCAAAGCTCGCCAAGCTCGTCATTTCGTTTCTTTTCAAGACGTTCGCTGAAATCTCCCGTAGCATACCGCCTTGTTATGCTGTTTATGCTTCTTATAGGCAAAACAATAGATTTGATAAAAAACATTCCCGAGAAAAACATGAGCATTATGACAGCCACAACGATAGCCGTGATTATCATAGACATAATAAAAATCTGATGGTCGATATTTTTCATGGAAGACAACATTCTCAGTGCCTCATATTCGCTTCCCTTCGGAGATATGACCGACGTTATCGCCATGACCTTTTCCCCTGTTGACAGCTCATATATCTGTGTGCCTATTCCCGTGTCGGACTTCTTTGCGTCCTCATAATCGGTCATGTTGTCATTCTCCGAGGGAGAGAAGCCTGATGACGTAACATCGACCTCACCGTCGGTCTTGATAGCCATAAGCTCTATCTTGTCTTTCTCGTCATAGCTTTCCACAAGGGAGCGTATCTGAGAATTATAATTAGTCTGCTCGTCACCTGAAGCGTTCACTACCGCCGTGGTGACTATCTTCATTTTAGATGTAAGATACTGCCTTGTGGAGCTGTAGTAATAATTTCTCACCACCACGATAAGCAGTATTTCAAGCACCACAAGTATTCCCACGACCACCCCGAGATTGTTCCTCAGCCAGTGCTGTGTGATACTGAGTCTGCCGCTTTTTCTTTTTTTTCCGCTCAACTGATAAAAACTCCGTTCATCATGTTTTCACAGCTCAGTTAGAGCCGCCTGCCCACTTGTAGCCAAATCCCCATATAGTAAGGATATACTTAGGATTAGAAGGCTCGTCCTCTATCTTCATTCTTATTCTTCTGATATTCACGTCCACTATCTTATCGTCGCCGTAATAGCTCTCGCCCCATATGTGATTGAGTATACTTGAACGGTCAAGTGCAGTATTCTGATTTTTGAAGAAATACTCCATTATCTGATACTCCACCTGTGTAAGGTCTATCTGCTCACCGTTCTTGAAAACAGTTCTGCTTTTAAGATTAAGCGTAAATGGACCTGAAACTATCTGTGAAGCCTCCTCAGGCTTAGAGCCTGAACGATTTACACGCCTGCAAACAGCGTCAACTCTTGCAATAAGCTCAGAAATAGAGAACGGCTTTGTGATATAATCGTCAGCACCGCTCATAAGGCATGATATCTTATCCATTTCCTGTGATTTTGCCGAAAGCATGATAATGCCGATAGTGTTGCTTTTCTCTCTTATCTTCTTGCACACCTGCATTCCGTCGATGCCGGGCATCATAATATCAAGCAGAGCAACGTCAAAACCGCCGTCCTTTTCGTCATAGGCTTTGAGAGCGTCCTCACCGCAGTTTACGTCAACTACCTCGTAACCGCTTCTTACAAGGTTTATGACCACAAATTCTCTAATTGAATCTTCGTCCTCGCAAACCAAAACTCTTTTCATTACATTTACTCCTCTCCAAGATCAGTTTATTATGTAAAAATTATTCTGAATTTCGTCAATAGTCGGTATGAGCTTTTCACGCCTGTCAAGAGGAAGCTTCACAAAATAATCAAGCTGACCCTTGCTGTCGATAAGCTCATATCCGTCAGAGATATAATCCTCCGAATCATTCTTTGAAGACACAGCGATACGCATTATCTCCTCGTTGCTCTCGTTTATATCTCCTGTGTATTTATAGAAAACAAGCTCGTTTGTGTCGCTGTCCTTTTTCACCGTAACAGAACTGTTCCAGCGTTTTGGGAACGTTACAAAATATCCGTCAGATATGGCATAATAGCCTGTGTATTTTGTTTTCAGATCATAAAAATCCTCGTAAACGCTCCATGTAGTCATATAGAGCATTTCGTCTGCCACAGCGTTTTCATAACCCACCATAGGCGAAGTTGACGGTATCTCCACATCACCGTCGCCGTCCATGTCCTCACTGTAGTAGCCCGCAGGTCTTGTGCATAAAGGCAGCAGCTTTTCGCTTCTAAGCTGCATAGGATTTTGAAGTCCCGAATATCTGTAGTATATTATCTCCGTCTGCAATTTTCCGTCAGCAGTCAGTCCGTCAATAAAAATAGCACGCCTGCCGCTGTCAAGCATTCCCGTCTTTGATGACACATAAGAAGTCACATTATCGCACATATCAACGTTCTCGCCGCGGGTTATCTCATTGTTTTTCATGTTGAGCATAGAAGCCTTTGCCGTCACCGCACCTGTATCATTATTGGTGCTTCTTTGAATGGTGATAAGCTCTATATAACCATCATTGTTTATATCCAAAGGCTCCAGCACCGAATAAGTATCAAGCGCCACACGCTTGAAATCTCCGTCGGTATAGCTGTATATCTCCATAGTCTTTTCATCATTAGTAAGATTTTGATATCCCACAAAAACGTCCGTCTGGTTATTGCTTCCCATAGGCGAGATAATGACCTGATCTATGTCCGTGCCTGCGCCTGCAAGCTCTTTCACAGAATACCACTTGCCGTCCTCGTCCTTGTCGAGAATGTTCACCCTCAAGCCGTCCTCCTCAGATCCGTTTGAAGTGTACTCATAGAAGACCATAGCCTCGTCCGTAGGCTCATCGTCGATATTTGCGATAACATAAGCCGAGCGATATTCACCGTTTTTAGGATATTTCAAAGTTATGTTGCTGCCCACGCTCTCGATAAGCGCCTGATGTATCTCGCTTTGCTCAGAGGTAAGCTTCGGGGCGTTTATAAGTCCCTCAACAGAAAAATTCAGTGCCGAACAGCCTGTCATAGTAAGACAAGAAAGACAAACAGCAGCCAATTTAAGATTTTTCAAGCGATCCCTCCTGATACACCAAACAAAAAAATAGAACCGGGCATATACCCGATTCTATTATATCATATATACAAAAATATTTCAAGCCTTTTTCCGTCCATAGGAACAGGTAAAAATTATTTTGCTTATCTTTCGTCCAATGGGATATACTTCTTCTCACCTGAGATAGCCTTGTATGCAGGACGGATTATCCTCTTGCCTGTTACAAGCTCTTCAAATCTGTGTGCGCACCAGCCTGCCATTCTTGAAACAGCGAACATAGGCGTGTAAAGATCCTCAGGAATACCCAGCATACTGTAAACAAAGCCAGAGTACATATCAACGTTAGCGCACATCGCCTTGTCACTGCCCTTGATCTTCTTGAACAGCTCAGGAGTAAGTCTTTCCACCGTTTCAAGAAGCTTGTATTCTCTCTCAAACTCAGTGTTCTCAGCCATTTTCTTGGCATTCTCTCTGAGTATGACAGCTCTAGGGTCAGACAATGTGTAAACAGCGTGACCCATGCCATAAACAAGACCTGTGTGGTCAAAAGCTTCCTTGTTGAGTATCTTTGTAAGGAAATCAGCGATCTCGCCCTCGTCCTCCCAGTTCTGAACGTTGTCCTTTATGCACTGGTGCATTGCCGCCACCTTAAGGTTAGCGCCACCATGACGTGGACCTTTCAGTGAACCGATAGCCGCAGAGTATGCAGAATAAGGATCCGTTCCGGAAGATGTAAGCACACGGCAGGCAAAAGTTGAGTTATTTCCTCCGCCATGCTCAGCGTGGAGCATAAGTAACAGATCAAGTATCTTAGCCTCTTCCTCAGTGAACTGTCTGTCCGGACGCAGTGCCGACAAGATCATCTCCGCAGTAGAATGTGTAGGTATCAGAGGGTGCATGAACAAGCTTTCACCGTCATAACAGCGTTTCTTTACCTGATAAGCCGAAACCATTATGTTAGGCAATTTAGAGATTATAGAGATAGCCGTAGCCATTTCATACTCAGGAGAACGATTCTCAGGGTTATCGTCATAAGAGTAAAGAGCCAGAATTGCTCTCGCCATCTTATTCATGATGTTCTTTGACGGAGCTTTAAGTATCATGTCCTCAAAGAAGTTGTCAGGGAAAGGTCTGTTTTCAGCCATCATTCCCTTGAACGCAGTAAGCTCCTCCCTGTTAGGCAGATCGCCCATGAGCAGCAGATACACTATCTCCTCATAACCAAAACGGTTCTCCTTCTGAGCGTTGGACACCAGATCATTGATGTTGTATCCACGGAAGATAAGCTGACCTTGAATAGGAGATTTCTCACCCTCGTTTACCACATATCCGTGTACGTTACAGATATTAGTAAGACCAGCCATAACACCTGTACCGTCAGAGTTTCTCAAGCCTCTTTTTACCACATATCTGTCATAAAGCTTAGGGTCAATAGTATTGTTTGCTATAAACTGTTCGCATAAAAGCGACCTTGCTGCATTATTTATCATTGAATAGATCATCTCGCTTTCAAGTATATTATAAATATAAGTTATATTATACACCTTTTTCAGATTTTTGTCAAGTATTAAGATAACATGTCAAATTAAAACCGCATATCTCCGCCATTTAAAAATTTGCAGTACAAAAATTTGCCCTGTATGAATATTTGCTCCACTGCATGAATATAATATAGTACCCCAAAAAAGAAAGGACAAACCATATGAAAGACCTGATACAGATAATGGCAGTATTTGCTGTTATCCTTATAATAATACCGACCATAGTATTTCTTCGCCCAAACGAGTCCGCATCGAAACCTGCATTTTCAGAAAAAGAAAAAATAGCCGTATATTTCACCGAAAGCGGCAAGACCGAAGACTTCACCCTTGAAGAATATATGATAGGCTCAGTGCTTGCACAAATGCCTGCGGACTTTGACGAAGAAGCCCTGAAAGCGCAAGCCGTCCTCGCCCATACCTACATATGCCGCCGACAGCTCTCCGAAGCCCAGTCGCCTACTCCCGCCTTAAAAGGCGCACTCATCAGCGATGACAGCACCCTCTACCAAAGCTTTTTCACCCTCAAAGCCGCCAAAGAGTATTACGGCAACGACTATGAAAAAGCCTACCAAAAAGTTAAATCCGCCGTTAATGCCGTCAAGGACGATATCCTCACCTATGAAGGCGAACCGATAATCGTCGCCTTTCACGCTGCTTCAAACGGTCATACCCAATCCGCCAAAAACGCATGGGGAGAGGATATCCCATATCTTCTGTCAGTAGACAGCTCCGCTGACAAAGACCTTGACACCACAGAATGTACCCAGACACTCACCGCCAAGGAATTTCAAGACAAGCTTCTTGACCGCTTCCCCGATATTAATTTTACTCCCCTCGCCAATGCTGATAGTTGGCTCAAAACAAAAACAGACGGCATAGGCTATGTAACGAACCTGACCGTCTGTGGCTATGATATCCAGCCCAACACATTCTGCGATATCCTTGATATCTCCTCGCCATGTTTCGAGTTCACCTTTGCCAACACAAAATTCACTTTCACCTCTCACGGCTTCGGACACCTCGTAGGAATGAGCCAGTACGGCGCAAACGCAATGGCAGAAAAAGGCTCAGACTACAAAGCCATTTTGGCCCACTATTTCACAGATACAAAACTGCAAAAATCTACTGAGCTGGCACAACTGCAATAAACACAAGGTCGCTGTCGCCGTCATTGATAAAGCTATGCTCATGGCCGTCGGGGCAGTAATGGAAATCTCCTGCCGACAGTCTTTCCTCACCGCCGTCATAAAGCATTTTGCCACTGCCCTCAAGAACATATATCATCTCGCAGTTGCCCTCATGTCTGTGCAGACCAATAGAAGCCACCGGCTCGAGCCTGCCTTTCATCATCTTGTTCTTTCCGTCAGAATAGACCCTGCTTGCAAAGCTTTTCTCGCCACCCTTGAAATTCGGTGCAAGGCTCTCTTTAATATCATCAAAAACTATACGCATAAAAAACACCTCCGCAGTTTATAAATCAATTATACCACTACATCGATAAAAAAGCAATAAAAAAAGACCCGTCCCGAAAGACAGGTCTTTAATTATTCTAAGTAAGAATTATCTGAATTACAGATTACTTTCTCTTCTTAGTAGCAACTACAGCAGCACCAGCAAGTGCAACACCTACAGCAGCAAGAGCAGCAGCGCCTGTGCTTGGGTTTGTGTTAGATGCGTTGTTAGCAGCCTTAGAAGATGTAGCAGCAGAGTTAGTCTTAGAATCTGTAGAATCTACGAGAACATCATTTGAATCGTCAGAATCTGTTGAATCTGTTGAATCAGCTGTTGACTCAGAAGGATCTGTTGGCTCAGCATCACTCTTGTTGAGAACTACAACCTTCTTAACAGCCATCTTAACAGCAGGATCTTCGCCGTCTGTACCAGCGAGGTCTGTGTTGATGTCAAAGAACATATTTTTTGCGTCCATTTCAAGAGCTGAAGGGAACTTAACGATAAATGTGTATGTGCCGTCAGCGTTTACTGTAACAGCAGGGTTGTTATCAGAAGCTTCCCAATAACCAATGCTGTTCTCAATACCATTTGAGAAGCATGGATAAGCATTGAATGCGTCAGTTACATTTGAGATATCAACTGTAACAGCAATAGCGTCAGCACCTGTAAATACGCTCCAATCATCAACAAGGTTGAATGTTGCATCATCTACCCATGGGTGCTTAATGTTGATTCTTACCTTACCGCTGTCAGTTACAGATCTGCCTTCACCGTTAAGTGTAACCTCTGTCTGCTTCTTGTATTCGCTGAGGTCAACTTCGTTTCCGCCCTTTTCAGGAGCCTTGTAAAGGTCAATTCCGTCGCCTGTTACTGAGCAAACGAGTTCGCCAGCAGCATCGTAGCAAGCTACGTTGTCAACTGAAAATTCGCCCCACCAGCTCTGGAAAACTACCTGAGCATATGACAGAGCGTCCTCGCCACTACCTGTGAACTTGTCAGCATCAGTAAGAGTCTTTTCCATTGTAGCTGTTGAAGAAGCTTCGTCAACTACGAATGTGATTGGCTTGTCAGCACCGTCGTTACCGAACTCTGTTGACTTCCAGTTATTTCCGTCGCTGCTTGTGATAAATCCGCCGCCTGCGCCGTTAGCCTTAAGATCATCAATGTTCTTGAAAGAGAGCTTAGCTCTTACGCTTGAGATAGTAGCTGCCTTTTCAGCACCTACTGCTGCAAATACGTCAAAGCAGTAGTCCTTGCCGTCATTGAAATTTGCATTTGAAATTTCTGCGGAAGCGCCCATAGTCATCATTGAAGCTGCGAGAGCCATAGCTGACATACCAGCGAGAATCTTAGAGATTTTCATTTGTTTTTCCTCCATTTTTATTAATAATTTTTTAGATACATATTGAGCGATATCTCCTCAACATACACCTTGTCTTTATTGTAACACACATTTACAAGTATTTCAATAAACGTTTTTCACAAATTAACCACATATCTTTAGCCATTTTTCACAAATTTGTATATTGTTTTTGCTATATATAACCAGATATGTTGCCATGGTATGCACAAGTATTTTACACAACATTAATATATTTATATTTATTCAGATTTTGTTGTAATCGTATTCAGCCTTTCACGCTCTCTTTTTGAGAAGATACAACCGCAGTAATCCTGCCTGTAAAGCCCGTATTCCGCTGAAAGCTGAATGGAACGCTT
>OJRT01000301.1_pt1 | contig 27054 bp, 22 predicted proteins | sample 1599281 | NCBI WGS metagenome assembly OJRT01 (sample SAMN03922458, study PRJEB24848) | human gut metagenome | isolation source: stool sample | host: Homo sapiens | place: Germany | collected 2009-11 | reverse complement strand
TCTCTTGGGGGATTTAAAGGGGGCCATTCTCTCACGTGAGAGAATGGCCCCCTTTATTCGCACCCCTGCGCGGCGCAGGGGAATCCCCTCCCAGCATGAGAGACAATCATTCGAGAATGAGCTTTTCCAGCTCACTCGCATCATCGGCGATCATCTTCGCGCCGCCTTCGATCACAACTTCCCTAGAGCGGAAACCCCAGCTCACAGCGATGACGTCCAGTCCGGCGTTCAGACCCGTCTGCACGTCCACTTCGGAATCTCCGACGAACACCGCGTCCTTTTTTGCAATTCCCAGCGCTTTCAGCGCCGTCTCCGCCATGTCGGGGTACGGCTTACAGCGCACGCCGTCGCTCGGGCCGACGGCAAAGTCCATCCGGTCGCCGAAATACTCACGGCTCAACTTCTGCACCGCGCTGTCCGGCTTGTTCGACACGACCGCCAGCTTGATGCCCTTTGCCTTCAGCTCGCTCAGCATGTCCAAAAGTCCGTCGTACACCCGTGTTTTGATCTGGCAGTGATCCTGATAGTACGCGCGGTACGCCGTCAGCACCTCCATGATCTTTTCCTCGCTCGTCCCCTCCGGCACGGCGCGGCGGATCTGCTTTTCCGCCCCGTTGCCGACAAAACGCCGCATCTCCTCAAGGCTCCGCTCTGGATAGCCCATCTGCCGCAGTACATGGTTCGTGCTGTCGCGCAGGTCCTCCAGCGTATCGAGCAGCGTCCCGTCCATATCAAAAAGAACCGCTTTATAGCTCATATTCTTCCTCTTTTCTTGTTTTGTTGCCTTATTATAATCTGCTTCATGCACAAAGCGCAACCCCGTTTTTGCTCATATCTCTCCGTCTGCACCCTTGCGCCCCCTCTTCTCCTCTGATATAATTATTGAATGATTTTATAGGTAAGGAGCGCTGTCATCATGCATGAACTGGAACGTCTCTATCATATCCACTGCGCCAAGGGCGAGGTCGGCCGCTATGTGATCCTGCCCGGCGACCCCGGCCGCTGCCCCTCCATCGCCGCGCTGTTCGACGATGCCCACCTCGTCGCGCAGAACCGCGAATACACCACCTACACCGGCACGCTGCTGGGCGAAAAGGTCTCCGTCTGCTCCACCGGCATCGGCGGCCCGTCCGCCTCCATCGCCATGGAGGAGCTGCATCAGCTCGGCGCGGACACCTTCATCCGCACCGGCACCTGCGGCGGCATTGACTTAAACGTCAAGTCCGGCGACATCGTCGTCGCCACCGGCGCCATCCGCTACGAGCACACCTCGCTCGAATACGCGCCCATCGAGTTCCCCGCCGTCGCCGATTTCGACATCACCCTCGCCCTTCGTCAGGCATCCGAAGAGCTCGGCTACTTCACCCACACCGGCGTCGTCCAGTGCAAGGACAGCTTCTACGGCCAGCACTCCCCGGAAAAGAGCCCCGTCTACTACGAGCTTCTGCAAAAGTGGGAGAGCTGGAAGCGCCTTGGCGTCAAGGCAAGCGAAATGGAGTCCGCCGCAATGTTCGTCGTCGCCTCCGCGCTCGGCTGCCGCTGCGGCTCCTGCTTCCACGTTGTCTGGAACCAGGAGCGCGAAAAGGCCGGCCTCGATCAGGACATGAGCGAGGACACCTCCGCCTCCGTCAAGGTCGCCGTCGAAGGTCTCAAGAAGATCATCCAGCGTGACCGCGAGCTCGCCGCGCTCCCGAATCACGATCAAAAGCTGCTCGAAAAGAAAGAAAAGGGGCTTCTCCATGAGTGATAAAAAGGTCATCGGTATCCTCGGCGGCATGGGTCCTCTCGCTACCGCCGACCTCTTTCAGAAGATCACCCTGCACACGGCTGCCTCCTGCGATCAGGACCATCCGCGCGTGTGCATCGACTCCAATACCAATATTTCCGACCGCACGGCAGCCCTCCTGCACGGTGGCGCCGACCCCGTCCCCGAAATGGTCAAGAGCGCGCAGCGCCTCGAGTCCATCGGCGCGGATCTTCTCATCATGCCCTGCAACACCGCGCACAACTTTTATGACGCCGTCGCCTCGTCCGTCTCCATCCCCGTTCTGCACATGATCGCCATCACGTGCGACGCGCTCAAGTCCCGCGGCGTCAAGTGCGCCGGTCTCCTCGCGACCGACGGCACCGTCCAGACCGGCATCTACCAGCGCACGTTCGAGGGCAGCGGCGTCGAGCTCCTCACCCCCGATAACGCCGAAGATCAGGCCGCCGTCATGGACATCATCTACAACGGCGTCAAGGCCGGCGACCTCACGCATGACGCGACCGCTTTCCGCTCCGCCTGCGAGCATTTGCTTGCCCGCGGAGCCGAAGTCCTGATCCTCGGTTGCACCGAGCTCCCCCCTGCGTTCGACATTTACCATCTCGATTACCCCAACGTCGACCCGACGCTTGAGCTGGCGCTCGCTGCCGTCCGCGCCGCGGGCTGCCAGACAAAGTGAGGAGACGCGCATGAGCTACGCCGATCAGGTCTTCCGCGCCAACTGCCTCGACATTCTCCAAAACGGCGTGCGCGACGACGACCTCACCGTCCGTCCCCACTGGGAGGACGGCACCCCCGCCCACACGATCAAAAAATTTGGCCTCGTCAACCGCTACGATCTGCAAAAGGAGTTTCCCATCCTCACCCTGCGCCGCACATACCTCAAAAGCGCGGTGGACGAGCTCCTCTGGATCTGGCAGAAAAAATCCAACAACGTCCACGACCTCTCCTCCCACATCTGGGATGCCTGGGCGGACGAAACCGGTTCCATCGGCAAGGCCTACGGCTATCAGCTTGGCGTCAAGCACCAATACAAGGAGGGTATGTTCGATCAGGTCGACCGCGTGCTCTATGACCTCAGACATAATCCCGCCTCGCGCCGCATCCTCACGAGCCTCTACAATTTCGAGGACCTACACGACATGAACCTCTACCCCTGCGCCTACTCCATGACCTTCAACGTCTCGAACGGCACGCTGAACGCCATCCTGAATCAGCGCTCGCAGGACATGCTCGCCGCCAACAACTGGAACGTCTGCCAGTACGCGGTGCTCGTCCACATGTTCGCTCAGGTCTCCGGTCTCAAAGCCGGCGAGCTCGTCCACGTCATCGCCGACGCGCACATTTACGACCGCCACATCCCCATCATCGAAAAGATGCTCTCCGAGCCGGAGCACCCCGCCCCGCAGTTCACACTCGATCCCGCCGTGACGGATTTCTACGCCTTCACCCCCGACAGCGTCCGGCTGGAAAATTATCAGTTCAGTCCCTTTGAAGACAAGATCCCCATTGCCGTCTGAGCGTTCGCACCGGCAAAATTTATAGAGAAAGCCATGGAGTTGATACTATGACCGCAATCGTCTGCGTTTCCCAGAGCTGGGGCATCGGCCGCGACGGCGCGCTGCTGTTCCGCATCTCTGCCGACCACAAGCGTTTCCGCACCCTCACCGTCGGCAAGACCGTCATCCTCGGTCACAAGACCCTCGACACCTTCCCCGGCGGCAAGCCCCTCAAGGACCGCCGCAACATCGTTCTCTCCCACCGCGACCTCGACGTCCCCGGCGCGGAGATCGCCCACTCGTTTGATGCAGCCGCCGCGCTCGGCGGCGACGACGCCATCGTCATCGGCGGCGCCAGCGTCTACATGGCGCTTCTCTCCCGCTGCGACCGCGTCTACGTCACCAAGGTCGACGCCGACCCGGACGCCGACAGCTTCTTCCCCAACCTCGACGACAATCCCGACTGGCGCATCGAGTCGGAGAGCGAGACCTTTGAGGAAAACGGCCTCAAGTTCCGCTATGTCGACTATGTCCGCAAGTAAAAAGAGGGGCCTTGGCCCCTCTTTTTTTGCGCCCTAAAGGGCACGTGGAAGCAGCGCCAGCGGCGCTGCACGGGAAAAGGGGGCTATTCTCTTTCACGAAAGAGAATAGCCCCCTTTAAATCCCCCAAGAGAAAGGTTTCGATTGGCAGTCTGAGGCTCGAACAGCCTTTATGCCTCTGGAATGCAAATGCCTGCGCGCGGCTTCGCCGCGTTTGGTGTTGCTATACGACTTGACTCTCTCCTATTATCCGCTGTTGCGCAGCCGTCGGCAGCTCTGCTGCCTTACGGATGCGGCACACCCCTTGCGGGTGCCGCTCTGCTGATCTTGTGGAGGTGCAGCCTAATTTCCGCCAACTTTGGATTTGTACGATCTTACTACTGCCTGCCAAGGCGGCATTGCTGCGCTCGCCGCGATTAGGTGGTGCGTTTCTCGCGGGGATAGGGTTCTTTTTCGTCGGTCAGGCCGACGAGATAGTCGATGCTTGTATGGTAGAATCCGGCGAGCTGCCCGGCGTATTCCAGCGGAAGCGCTCGCTCGCCGCGCTCGTATTTGGAATAGAGCGACTGGTCGCACATCAAAAATTCTGCGATCTGCTTTTGCGTGAAGTCTTTATCCTCCCGCAAATCACGAATCCGTAACTTCATTTACATCACCACTGCGATTATATCGTAAGACAATATGTCCTATTGACTTTTTGGACATATTGTCCTAAGATGAGCATTGAGGTGATTTCATGGAGAAGCAAACCTGCAATGATTGCGAGCATTTTCGCAGACATTATATCTTTACCGATGGAGAATACAGGGCATTGTACTACGGTCACTGCACCAGCAGGCGCTGCAAAAAACGAGAGGCGGACACCCCCGCCTGTGAAGATTTTACTCTCAAACCACCCCCACCCAAAGACCCCGCCAAATACTACATCGCCCACATCAAACTAATTCCAGCAGAAGACTAAACAGCGCGGCGAGCGCAGCAATGCCGCGCCCGCAGGCAGTCTGCCGCCAGACAAACGTCACTCGCGCCTCACGAAGTAAGGCGCGGTTGCTGAATGAACCGACTCGCAGAGACTCGTGGCGAAGCCACGTACACCGCACCTGATTGCGCAGCGCGTGCAGTTCTTCAAGATAAAAACTGCCAATGTGCGGGGTCAAGGGGCAAGGCCCCTTGCGTTCTCTTGGGGGATCTAAAGGGGGCCATTCTCTCACGTGAGAGAATGGCCCCCTTTCCCGCGTCCCTGCACCGTGCAGGGCCAAAAGCAGCGCTGCCGCGCTGCATCACTCGCAGCGGAACGCTTCCACAGCCGCCCCATCCGCGCAGCGATACAGCCGCCCGCCCTTGGCGTAAAACGTCTCATTCCCCTCGTCGCATTCGACGTTCCAGCGCAGACGCCATACTGTCTCGGCTCCGTTTTCGTCATAGCCCTGCCAGCCGAAGCAGCTGACCTCGTTCAGCGCTTTCACGTTCCTCCCAAGCCGCAGTGTCACCGTGCAGTCGACAATCTTCGCGTTCGGATAGTCCTTTTCCGCGTCCGCCGCAACTTTCTCGTCACCGAAGACGACCTGGGTATTCCATATCTCTGGCGCGTTCAGCGCAAACGCCGTCGGCACACCGCGGCCAATATACCCGCCGAGCGCCGTCACCTTGTAGCCGTGCACTTCATCGGGAATAACGATCACCGCGCCGTCGCTCCCGTCCCAGTCAACGTCCGCCGCAAAGGCTTGATGCGTCACCAGGTTGCGGTAGTAGCGCTGCCCGTCTGTGTCTGTCCAATCCGCCGCGCGGTATCCCTGCGCACCGGTCAGCATCCATAAGAGGACTCCGACCGCCGCGGTGATCAGCGCGACCGGCAGTGCGATCGCGCCCATCTTTCCGGAATGTTTCTTCTGCATGACAATACTCCTTTCTTCATCCTTGCAAAGGGTCTTTTCATTTCCATCCAAGTTGATTATAATAGACAGACACCGCATTTGTAAAGGGGGGCCACCGCATGGCGACGCTCAACACCGATATCCGCTATATCAAGGGCGTGGGCGAAGCGCGCGCCAAGTCGCTCGCCAAACTCGGCATCACCGACCTGCGCTCCCTCCTTTCCTACTTTCCCCGCGCCTACGACGACCGCCGCGCGTACAAGAAGATCGTCGACCTCATCCCCGGCGAGAATGCCTGTGTCTGCGCCGTCATCGCGGGCGAGCCCAGGCTCTCGCGCATTCGCAAGGGGCTCGACCTTATCAAGCTCCGCGCCGTCGACGAAACCGGCGCACTTGAGCTCACCTATTTCAACCAATCCTACCTCAAAAACACCTTTCACACCGGCGACGCCTACGTCTTCTTCGGCCGTGCCGAGGGTACGCCGAGCCGCCCGCAGATGACCAATCCCCTCTTCGAGCGCGAGGGCGCGCACCAGATCACCGGCCGCATCATGCCCATCTACCCGCTCACCGCGGGCGTCAGCCAGTCGATGCTCTATAAGGCCGTCGAACAGGGCCTTGCCGCCTGCGTCGACGAGCTTCCTGACATTCTTCCTGAGAACGTCCGCCTCGTCTACCAGCTCTGCCACACCCGCTTTGCCTACGAAAACATCCACTTCCCCACAGACGACGAAGCCCTCTCCGCCGCGCGCCGCCGCCTTGCGTTCGAAGAGCTTTTCCTGCTCGCGCTCGGCCTCAAGCTCCTGCGCGAGCGCCGCACGTTCGTCGCGGGAAAACAGTGCAAAAAAGTCGATCTTTCGCCCTTTTTCACCTCTCTCCCCTTTTCCCTCACCGGCGCGCAGCGCCGCGCCATCGGCGATATCGCGCGCGACCTGACCGGCAAGCGCCCAATGAACCGCCTCGTGCAGGGCGACGTCGGCTCGGGCAAAACGATGGTCGCCGCCGCCGCCATCTACATGGCCGCAAAAAACGGTCTTCAATGCGCCCTCATGGCCCCGACAGAAATCCTTGCCGAGCAGCACTACCGCTCACTCGCCCCGCTTTTGGAGCCACTCGGCATCCCCTGCGCACTGCTCACCGCCTCGACCACGGCCAAGGAGCGCCGCGCGCTGAACGAACGTCTCCGGTCCGGCGAGCTCTCCCTCGTCATCGGCACGCATGCCCTGCTCTCGCCTGACGTGCAGTACCAAAACCTCGGACTCGTCGTCACCGACGAGCAGCACCGCTTCGGCGTCGACCAGCGCGCCGCGCTGTCCGCCAAGGGCGATGACCCGCACCTGCTCGTCATGTCCGCCACGCCCATCCCGCGCACGCTCGCGCTGATGATCTACGGCGATCTCGACGTCTCCATCTTAAACGAACTTCCCCCCGGACGGCAGAAGATCGACACCTTTGCCGTCCCGTCGAGCTACCATGCGCGCATCTACGCCTTCTTGCGCAAGCTCGTCGCCGATGGCCGCCAGGCCTACATCGTCTGCCCCATGGTCGCGGAAAACGACGAGCTCCCCGACGAGCGCAAGGCCGTCACCGCCTACGCGGAAACGCTGCAAAAAGAGGTCTTCCCCGACCTTCGCATCGCTCCCATCCACGGCAAGATGAAACCAAAGGAAAAGGACGCCGTCATGCGCGCCTTCGCCGCGCACGAGATTGATGTGCTCGTCTCCACCACCGTCATCGAGGTCGGCGTCGACGTGCCGAACGCCGCGCTCATGCTGATTGAAAACGCCGAGTGCTTCGGCCTCTCCCAGCTCCACCAGCTGCGCGGCCGCGTTGGCCGCGGCCGGCACAAGTCCTACTGCGTCCTTGTCTCCGACAACAAGGGTGAGGAAAACAAGCAGCGTCTCAAGGTCATGTCCTCCACGAGCGACGGCTTCGCCATCGCGGAAGAGGACTTGAAGCTCCGCGGCCCGGGCGACTTTTTCGGCTCCCGCCAGCACGGCCTGCCGTCGCTGCGCGTCGCCGATCTCTCGTGCGACTTATCGCTCCTGCACGAGACGCAGTCCGCCGCCGAGCAGCTCCTCGCCGCCGACCCCGCGCTCAAAAATCATCCGCTGCTCAAAGCCCGCGTCGAGCTTCTCTTCGAGCTCAACGCCGATGCCATGAATTGAAATAAAAAGTCAGGCCTGCTGGCTTGACTTTTTTACGCTTTGTAGTATGATTAGTATAACTAATCATACTACAGGAGGTTGATTTTATGGAAGTACCTCAGGGCAAGCACGCCTGGATGGTCAAGATCGGCGAAAAGGGCCAGTTTGTCATCCCCAAGGAAGCGCGCGACATTTTCGGCTTTCACCCCGGCGACGAGCTGCTCGTCCTCGGCGACGACGAGCGCGGCATCGCCATCCTGCCCAAGGCCATGCAGCGCGAATACATGCTGCGCATCTTTTCCGAAATGGACAACGGGGGCGACAGCAAATGAGCAAGATCGTCTTTTTCTGCATTCCGGCCTACGGCCACACCAACCCGACGCTCGGCGTCGTGCGCGAGCTCACCGCGCGCGGTCACGAGGTCCGCTACTACTCCTACGAACCCATGCGCACGCTCATCGAAGCCGCAGGCGCGCAATTCGTCGCCTGCGACCCGTATGACTGCGAACAGCACCTCACGCCCGCCGACGGCGCGCGCGTCGGCAAGGACATCGCCTTTTCAACGCACATTCTGGTCGAGACCACCCTCGCCCTCGACGAAATGGTCTGCGCCGACATGCGCGCTTACGCGCCCGACTGTATCGTCGCCGACTCGATGGCTGTCTGGGGCAAGGCCGTCGCCAAAAAGCTCGGCATCCCGTTCATCTCCTCGACCACGACATTTGCCTTCAACCGCTATTCCGCCAAGGTCATGAAGCAGAGCGGCGGCCAGATGCTCAAAATGATGCTCGCCATGCCGAAGATCAACCGCGACCTCCAGCGCCTCCGCGACCGTGGCTATCCCATCCAAAACATCCTCGACATCATCCAGAACGACGATCAGACTGACACCATCGTCTACACCTCGCCCGAGTTCCAGCCCTGCGCCGACACGTTCTCAGACAAATACGCCTTCGTCGGCCCGTCCATCCGCCCCGCGGCAGAAAATATCGAAAAGACCCACGATGTACTCATCTACATTTCGATGGGCACAGTCAACAACGACCTCCTCCCCTTCTACCGCGCCTGTATCGCCGCGTTCGCGGACTCGCCCTATCAGGTCATCCTCTCCACCGGCGAGCAGATCGACCGTTCCGCCCTCGGCACACTTCCCGACAACATCACCGCCCTCCCCCACGTCGACCAGATCGCCGTGCTGCAAAAAGCCGACGTCTTCCTCTCCCACTGCGGCATGAACAGTGCGAGCGAGAGTCTCTACTTTGGCGTGCCGCTCGTTCTCTTCCCGCAGACGAATGAACAGGGCGGCGTCGCCGCCCGCGTCGCCGAACTTGGCGCGGGCCTCAAGCTCGAAAAAACCGACGCCGCCTCCATCCGCACCGCGGTCGACGCCGTTCTGCAAACACCGTCGTACCGCGCGAGTGCGCAGAATATTCGTGAGAGCTTCCTCCGCTGCGGCGGCGCGAAAGCAGCGGTGGATAAAATTCTTTCTGTCGCTGACAGAAAATAGTTTCCCCATGCCGCATGGGGAACGGGGCAAAGGGGGATATTCTCTTTCACGAAAGAGAATATCCCCCTTTAAATCCCCCAAGAGAAAGGTTTCGATTGGCAGTCTCGGGGTTGAATAACCTTTATGCCTTCGGAATGCAACTGCCTGCGCGCGGCGTTGCCGCGGTTAGTGTTGCTATACGATTTGACTTTCTTCTATTATCCGCTGCCGCTCTGCCCATCTTGTAGGAGTACAACTTAATTTCCGTCTACCGTGGCACTCCTCAATGCGGCGAGCAAAGCAATGCCGCATTCCGCAGGCAGTCTGCCGCCGAGCCAACGTCACTCGCGCCTCACGATAGTAAGGCGCGGTTGCTGGATGTGTCGAATCGCAGGGATTCATGGCGAAGCCATGTACACCGCACCCGATTGCGCAGCGCGTGCAGCTCTTCAAGCCCCAGGCCGGCAATGTTGGGGGTCGAGGGGTCCTCCCCTCGCGTTCTCTTGGGGGTTCAAGGGGGCCATTCTCTCACGTGAGAGAATGGCCCCCTTTCCCGCGTCCCCTGCACGGTGCAGGGGAACATATTGCCCGCGTCAACGCAGAAGAACTTACTTCTCCTCCGCCGCCTTGATCTTGGCGAGTTCTTCTTCCTCCAGCTGGCGATACGCCACCTTACCAACCAGAGTCTTGGGCATATCCTCCTTGAACTCGATGTCATACGGCATGGCGTACTTCGCCACATTCTTGCGGCAGTAGGCCATGAGCACCTGCTTGGTCTCCTCGGTCGCGGGCACGCCCTGTGCGAGCTTGACGAACGCTTTGACCTTCTGCATCTTGTAGGGGTCGGGCACGCCGATTACGCAGCTCATCTGCACGTACTCGTGCGCGTCGAGGATATTTTCGATCTGGCCGGGATAGACATTGTAGCCGGACGAAATGATCATGCGCTTGGCACGGCCGCGGAAGTAGATAAAGCCCTGTTCATCCATCACGCCGAGGTCGCCCGTGTAGACCCACGTCAGGCCGTCGGCGTGCGTGCGAAGCGTCTGCGCCGTCTCTTCGGGATTGTTCATGTACTCCTTCATCACGGTCGGGCCCGCGAGCAGGATCTCGCCCTCCTGCCCGTAGGGAACCTCCCGGTCAGTGTCCGGCTCGACGATCTTGATGTAGGTATCCGGGAACGGCAGGCCGATGGAGCCCTCCTTGAACATGTGCGGCGGTGTCAGGCAGCAGGCCGTGACCGTCTCGGTCGTGCCGTAGCCCTCGCGCACCTGAATGGACGCCTTATGGTCATAGAGGAACTTGTCGAACTTCTTCTTCAGCTCGATCGACAGGCTGTCGCCGCCGGAGAATACGCCCTTGAGCGAGCTGAGGTTCGCCCCGTCCATGCTCGGCAGGCGCAGCAGCGCTTCATAAAGCGTCGGCACACCCGCGATGAAGTTGCACTTGTACTTCACGATCTGCTTGGCGTAGCTCTTGGCCGTAAAGCGCGGGATCAGGATGCAGCGTCCGCCCTGCGAGAGCATCGTGTGCACGCACACGCCCAGGCCGAAGCCGTGAAACAGCGGCATCGCCGCGAGCATGCGGTCGCCGGGGCGGAACATCGGGTTCGCCGCGATGACCTGCTGGCCGAGGGCGTTGAAATTCTTGTTCGTCAGCACGATGCCCTTTGTTGTGCCGGTCGTACCGCCGGAATAGAGGATCACAGCGGGGTCCGCGCCCTCACGCTTGACCTTATAGGTCTTATAGTAGCAGGAGCGGGAGAGCTTCATGAAGTCCTTCCACATGATGACCGGCGCGTCCTCGGGAATCTTCTCGATCTTGCGTCCCTCGGTGAGCATATAACCCGCCTTGATCGTCGGGGACAGCGCGTCGCGCACGCTTGCGATGATCATGTTCACGACCTTCGTGCGCTCGCGCACCTTTTCAAACTTGTTGTAGAACTGGTCGAGCGTCACCGCCGCCACGCTTTCCGAGGCGTTCAGGTAAAACTCGATCTCCTTCTCTGCCGACAGCGGATGGATCATGTTTGCAATGCCGCCGACGAGGTTGACGGCGTAGAACATATAGATGGCTTGCGGGCAGTTCGGCATGGCAATGGTCACCTTGTCACCCTCGCGCACGCCGATGGTCTTGAGCGCCTTGGCGCACTGCTCGATCTCGCGGATCATCTGGCGGTAGGTCGTCGACTTTCCCATGAACGTAAAAGCGATGTTGCCCGGATATTTCTTAGCGATCTTCTCCACGGCCTCGAACATCGAGCCGTCGAAATACTCAAGGTGCATCGGCACCTCGCCCATATAATCCTTCCAGGGCGTTCTGACAATGGAATCACTCATATTCTACTTCCTCCGATAGCGGTCGTTCCAAAAGGGTGGGGTGTTCTAACAGATATTTGAAAAGGCGCACGCTCTTTGCGTAATAGTAGCCGTCGGCAATGCGCTCATCCACGGTGAGGCCGAGGTCGACCGTCTCCTGCATTTCGACAAGGCCGTGCTCGTCGTACAGCGGCGTCCACTTCTTTTCGCCGATGATGCAGAACAGCGAGCTCGTGCCCCAGTTCGTCAGGTGGTGGTAGCCGCTTTTGAGATGAATGGAACCGAGGTTGGAGATGAACACCGAACTGTAGTTCGGGTCCTTGCCGATCAGGAAATCGGGGCACCAGCCGTGCTTGTCGAGCCAGCGGATAAATCGCACCGCCGCCTTGGACAAAAAGCGCGGCAGGCTGTTGAGCACATTCATGCTGTTGTCGGTCGTGTTGACCTTCTTCTGCTCGCGGCAGGCCGCAACCTCCTGGTGGATCTCCTCGTGGATCGTTTCGATGGTGCTCTCAGGCTTTATCTCCAGCAGAGCCATGGCCTCTTCGCTGCCGTCGGCAAACTCCTTTTTGATGACAAAGCCCGCTGTCACCTTATTGCGCTGATAGTAGTTTTCATTCGCGTAAAAGCGGTTGAGCTTCGGCCGTAAAATGACCGTCTTGACGAGCGCCGTCAAAATCACGTGGAAAAATGTGTACTTGAACGGGACGCCCTCGTAGTTTTTCGTCGCAATGTAGTCCTTGATGGGCTCTAAATTCACGCGCTCTGCGATATACGCCTCGTTGTCCGCGCGGTTGGGATAGATGATGCCCATGATAAAGTGCAGCGAATCCACATCCCGCAGCAGTGTTGCGTCGCGCCGGTCGCCCCAGCGTCTTTTCTGTTCTGCCATAAAACCTTCTTCCTTTTCTTTCGGTTTTGCTTCTTTTCCCCCACCCTTCCACAAGTGGGACCCTCTTTAGGGAATAAACCGCTCAAAAATGGCGATCGCGCCCTCGCGCTCCGCCGTCTCCAAGTCTTCTTTCGACCGGATGGTCCAGTAAACGCCCTGCGCGCCGTAGAGCTTACGGCATAAACGCGGCGCCCAGTTTTTCTTATCTTCAAATTTGTAGGCGACAAAATCCGGCTGTGCCATGATGTTGCCCAGCAGGTTCGTCGTCGCAAACGCCATCGGCAGGCTCAAATTGCCGCGGTCTTTCAAAAAGTCGCAGCTCAACTGCCCGCGAATGACCTCTGGCCGGTGCTTTTTCAGCCACGCCACGCACCGCGGGTCGAACGACTCCACGCAGTACTTGACGCCAAATTTGTCGAGTTCCGCCATCGTGCGCTCAGTGAGCTCGGCAAAGTTGTCGCGAAAGCTCTTGACCTCCACAATGAGCGGTAGCCCCGTGCCCGCAAACAGCGCGAGCACATCCTTGAACTGCGGGATGGTCTCCTTCGTCCCGTCCAGCGCATAGTCCTTGAGTTCGTCCGCACTCAGGTCTTCGAGGTATCCCTCGCGGCCCGTCATGCGCTTCACATCGCTGTCGTGGAACACGGCAAGCGTCCCGTCGCGCAGCAGGTGCACGTCGAGCTCCGCGCCGAAGCCCCGCGCGATTGCGCGCGAGAATGCCGGCAGCGAATTTTCGGGAATGCCCGCCTCCTTATCGTAGAGCCCGCGGTGCGCATAGCGGAATTTCCGCAGCGCCGCCATCGACTCCGTCCCGCGCCGCGCGCGCAGTAAAACCGCCCACGCGACCGCCAGAATCAGGCAAATTCCGACAACGATCCGTAAAATTTTCATTTTAGATCACTTCTTGTATTCGATTTAGTCCGCATCCATGTCCTCAAACGCCGCAAGGCCGGCCTTGGCCTCCACCTTGCAGTCGCCGTGGCGCACGAAGCACATCGTCACAAAACTGCACGCCACGAAGAACGCCGCGTACGGGAACAGCACACTGTAGCTGATGTGCTTCAAAAGCGTGCCCGCCAAAATCGGCGTCACGACCTGCGCCGCCATCGAAAACGTGTAGTAGTAGCCCGTGAACTTGCCGATGTCGCTGCCCTTGCACATTTCAACGACCATCGGCAGCGAGTTGACGTTGATTGCCGCCCACGCAAGGCCGACGAGCGCAAACACGACAAACATCACGGCGTTGATGCTCTGATAATGCGTCGTCAAAAAGTACGCCGACGCAAAGCACGCCGCAAGCAGGATGACACCGCCCTGAATGGTCTTCTTGCGTCCGATCTTCGACGCCAGCTGCCCCACGGGGATGTACGACACGATGGCCCCGCCCGTCGCGACGAGCAAACACGTCGACGCGCCGCCGAGGCCCTGCCCCATCACGCGCCCGACATACGTCGTCCACCACGTCGTCACGCCGTTGTAGCCGATGTACCACAGCGCGATCGAGTTCAGCAGCATCACAAGGCTGCGCTTCACCTCTTTGGGCAACTCCTCGCTGCCGTCCGGCTCCTCCTCCACGAGCTGCTGCTCGGGATGCTCGGCCTCGTATTCCTTCTCCGCCGCCGCGAGCTTCGGCTCGTTTGTCGTGAAGTACAGCACGATGACCGAAACCGCCATCAGCACCGACACGACGACAAAAAGCGGCTGATAGTTCACATGCTCGGCCCCCGCCGTCTTGCTGTTCGGATACAGCACCGCCGCCACGATCAGATACGAAATGCCGCCGACCGCACCCATCAGGTTGATGATCGCGTTCGCGCGCGATCTTATGGGCTTGGGTGTCACGTCCGGCATCAGCGCCACCGCGGGCGAGCGGTAGGTCCCCATCGCCACGAGCAGCAGCCCCAGCGTGACGACGAACATCGCGAGCTTACCCGTGCTCGCGCCATTTGCGTAGCCGTTGTCAAAAAGCGGCAGCAGATTCATCAGGATCACCGCAGCCGCCGTGCCGCCGAGGATAAACGGCATCCGCCGCCCGATCTTCGTGCTCGTCCGATCACTCAGCGCGCCGAAGAACGGCAGCAAAAACAGCGCCAGCACATTGTCCGCCGCCATGATCGCGCCGGAAATGGTCTCGTCTAAGTGGAACGTGTTCGTCAAGATCAGCGGGATGATGTTGTCGTACATCTGCCAGAACGCGCAGATGGACAAAAACGCCAGCCCCACCAGCACCGTGCGCTTGTGGTCAAGCTTCATAGCCGTTCTCCTTGCAAAGAAAATTTGATTTCCTTAGAATTGTAGTAGAATATCATGTTTTCGCCAAAATAGCAAGCGCCCGTCGCGCCCCACTCTGTCAAATCCCTGTAAAATGCCAATATTCCTTGCCTTTTCGTCCCGTTTTCGCTATAATGGAACAAAAATTGCGAAAAGGAGTTCCCATGCTGTTTTGGAAGAAGAAAACGCCCCCGCTCGTCCAGTCCTCCGCCTCCGCGTGGCGCGAGCAGTGGCGCGCGATCGTCCCGCCCGAGTGCCGCAACGTCCCCGTCACCGTCGGCGATAAGACCGTCACCGCCTACGTGCAGATCAACCATTTCGTGATGATGCTCCAGGACGGCTTACTCATGGAGGAGCACTTTTTCGACGTCTGCTCCCACTTTCAGCGCGCGGGCTACCATGTCATCTGGCTCATGCGCTGCACGCAGGACATCGAAAACGGCTATTTGAAGCTCAAAAAGCAGCGCGGCGACAAATGCCTCTGGAAGTGGCGCAAGCCCACGACGAACTTCGGCCGCTGGACGTCCGACAACCGCTGCGTGACCATCCTCCTCCAATATAAGCCCGCGCCCGACGGCCCGCTCGAGCACTGCACGGAGCACATTTTGCAGCGCGTCCAGTGGGCGGAAAGCTCGGACGACGCGCAGATGGTCCCCTCGCGCACGGAATTTGCCACCGTCGGCGTCCCCGGCACCCCCGCCGAGCTCGCCAACTGGCTCCGCGGCGGCTTCATGTCCGGCGATCTGTAAAATTTTCAGTTGGTTGCCGTCCTTCGTCCAACAACTCCTTTCATGCTTGACAAGCATGAACCCCCGGTTTTCCGGGGGTTTTATTTTTACTGTTTTTAAGGAGATTGCTATGAAACGGACTACAAACTACGCTCTTCCCACGTGGGAAAAATCGGACTTCATCCAAATGTCAGACTTCAACGACCTGACGCAAAAGACCGACGCGGCGCTCAAAGCCAACGCCGACGCGGCGGGCGGCAAGGCCGACGGCGCGGCGACGAGCGCGGCGCTCGCCGCCCTGACAAAAAACCTCGGCGCGGCGGGACACAACTGCCGCATTGCGGTGGGCAGCTACACGGGCACGGGCACTTACGGGCAGAACAACGCGGTTTCGATTGCGTGCGACTTTTATCCGGTGGTGCTGCTGGTCGCGCCGCTCGACGATTCGCCGGTCAAAAATCCGCGTATCATGGTGCGCGGGCGCACCAGCGGCACGATCCGCCCCGAGGGCGGCACAAACTTTAACCTGACCGTTGTATGGAAGGACGCGGGCGTTTCGTGGTACAACGCCACCGCAACCAATGCCAACCAGCAGCTCAACAACGACGAATCCTACTGTTATGTGGTGCTGGGCTATGACAAAGTAAAAGAATCTGAATAAAAAACAGCCCCAAGCCGTTTGGCTTGGGGCTGTAAACATATTGCTATGTTTTACTACTGCTCTATCAGGTCAATTACTTGACGAGGTAGACAACGTAGTAGTTGGAACCATCGACGCCAACACCAACAACAATGTAGGTGCCAGAAGCGATGTTCGCGCCAGTAACACTATCGGTGTTCTGTGCATGAGTCTGACCATTGACGGTGCTGGCAAGAGCGGCGTTGGAGCTTGCGCACACATCGCCCTCAACCCAGTGAGCACCACCGTTGATCTCGACAGTCAGATCACGACCGCCGTCCAGAGCGACCTTGTTAGCGTTAGCAACAGCGTCAGCAAGGGACTTATAAGCGGTGACCTTGCCGCTCAGGTTGGTAGAACCAACCGTCACAACCAGATCATTCACCTCAGCGGTAGCAGCGACAGTGGTAGCAACCTTAACGGTGTACTCAGCGTGAGCGGTGCCCTCTTCGTTCCAGACGGTGACGTCGCGGCTCTGGCCGACCTGGCGGGGAACAAGAATGGTATCCGTAGTGGTCTCAGCCTTGAAATCGCTGTCGGAAGCACCCTTAACCAGGGAGCTGGCGCCATCAGCGGTGAGGGTCACAACGGTGTTGTCCTTGTCGAAGGTAGCGGGCAGAGTGACGGTGAACTGCTTGGCGTCCTTGTCATAGGAGACTTCGCCATCCTTGGAGGTGACGGTCAGAGCGACACTGTCGCTCAGCTTCTCGCCAACATAGACGTAGGCAGCTTCGGCGGAGTACTTGGAGCCAGAAGCGACAACCCAAACACCATCATCCTCAAGGCTGATGTCTTCGAGCTTGTCGGCACCAACGAACTTGGTAGCGCTGGTGATGGTCCAGTTGAAGTGGTTGGAAACGATGGTCTGACCCTTGATCTTGGCATTGCCGGTCACATAGTCGCAAGCACCTTCCGCGGGGATGTAGGAAACAGTGGTGCCATCGGATCCATCATAGTACTTATCGGAATCCTCATACTCGTTAATCAGAGCGACAGAGGTGATGTGGCCGTAGGTATCCTTGGTGTGGGAATCCTTCTGCCACACGACGTGGAACAGTCTGCCCTTGTTAGCGGACAGAGTTTCCATGATAGTCTGGCTACCAGTGACGGTCTGCTCTTCGCCATCAATGATGACATCCATCTTGTAGACATTCTTCTCACCGGTGAGCTTGTAGTAGGACTTAGCAGTGACGAACAGGTGATCACCGAAGGAGGCAGCGTCAGCAGCGCTCTTGATGTACACGCGGTTCACGAAACCGTCAGTGCCGATGGTGTAGTAGATCTCAGCGGAGAGAGCGGCATACTGGGGCAGGTTGTTGCGGTTGTAGCTGGTGTAGACATAAGGATTGGCCTTGGTGCCTTCACCGCTGCGGACCAGGAACTCGGTGTTGTCGTTGATGTTCAGCTTGCCGGTACCAACGTTGAGGTTGCCGATCAGGGAAGCGTTGGTATCAACGGTAACATTGTAGTCATAGGAAACGGTCGTGTAACCAACGAGGTCAGCATTGCCATCCTTGTCGTACTCAACCTTGTAGAGAGCAAGACCCTCATACTTGTCGTTGTACTTGCTGTCAGAAGAAACCAGCGCAGCCTTGGGGTTGGAGGTGAAGCCAACCTGGGAGTAGGTATCTTCGAGCTCAGGCTCGGCACCGGCAACAGCTCTGCTGAAATCACCAGCAATGTAGTTGTCACCGGACAGACCGTCAATGCTGTTAACAGCCACGGTGTCTTCCTTGCCGTCCATGAAGACGAGGGTAGCCTCGGCATAACCAGGCTTGCCAACCTTCCAGATGATGTCCTTGAGAACAGCATAGTTGCTGTTGTCGATCGCAGCGTCACCGATCAGGTTGCCGAACTGGTCGAGGAACCAGGTGAACTTAGCGGTCTTGGTGGTGCCGGCCCCGTCGAGGTAGAAGCGAACGGCATCATTATAATCCTTGTCGTCGATGGTGTGCTTGGCAGCGTTGTACCAGTTCTTGGACTGAGCGCCCTCGAAGGACTCGGCCTTGCCAACGATCTCAACGAGCTTGACTTCGCCCACGCCAACGATCTTGTCGGTGACCTTCTCGTTGACGTTGACCAGAACATAATCGTCCTCAGCGTAGTCGTTGCCGGCAACGTAGACGGTCTCGTTCTTGTCAGCGGTCTTGTAGCAGGTGAGCTTCATGTAGTCGTCGCGGGTGACATGACCCTTGGCGTCGAGCTTCTCAGCAACAACGTCAGCAACCTTGGCGAGGTAGGTGTCGATGACGACCAGACGATAGCCGCCGTCAACCTTGTAGTACTCGAGCTGCTGACCCTGAGCACCGACCATAGCCTTGGTGGCGGTAGCGGTGTAGGTCACATCCTTGGTGTCGAGCACGCCGTTGGTGTAGGTGTCAACAACAGTGGTGGTCTTCTTCACACCGAGAGCATCGCAGATGTCGCACTGGGAAGTCTCAACGTTGAAGGAAGCGTCAGCGGTAGCAACGACGGTAGCATACTCGGTGGTGTCCTTAGCGTCGTACTTGGCGTTGTCGTTGGCGTCCTTCGCCCAGACGGTGGTCGGACGGCCCCAAGCGTCAGTGCCCTCGCCGGAGACGAGCTTGAAGTTCTTGTAACCAATGGAGGTCTGCTTCAGATCAGCAACCTTATCGGTGACATAGCCGAAAGCGGGAGTATAGGTGACCTGATCCTTCTGGATGCCCTGGAACAGCATCTCGGCAACGAGCTCACGGGTAGCGGGAGCGCCGAGGTTGGTGGTCTTGGCAACGTTCTTCAGGATGCCGAGCTGCTCGGCATACTTGGCAACGTTCAGAGCCCAGTCAGCGCCGGAGAACTCACCGTTCTTGTCGTAACCGACAGCACGGAGGATCATGGCGAGGACTTCATAGCCGGTGACCTTGCCGGAGGGCTTGAAGGTGCCATCGGGATAGCCCTTGACCAGCTCAGCGTTGGCGCAGTAGCCGATGTAGCCAGCGGCCCAACCGGCACCGGTCATGTCGCTGAACTCGTTGTAGGTGGCATACATGCCGGACTTGTCGTTCTTAGCGACGTCGCCGGTGTAGATACGATAGATGATCGTAGCCACCTCAGCGCGGGTGATGTCGCCCGTGGGCTTGAAGGAACCATCCTCATAACCCTTGAACACACCCATGCCATCCAGGACGGCAACAGCCTCAGCGTAATCGGCGCTGATGTCCTTGTCATCCTTGAAGGCACTGGCGCTGACGGCCAGAGACAGAGTCATGACCAGAGCCAGCACCATTGCGAGTAACTTTTTCATAGATGTTACTCTCCTTTCATAAATTTCCATCCCCTTGGAGCCGAACACCCGCCGTCTCTCCCTCTTTCCCGTGGTTGCTGCCAAAATTCGCAAATCCTAAAATTGTTGCAAAAACAATTGAAAATAAGAAAAATTCAGCAGAATCAACGCAAAATCGTTCGATTCGGTGGATATCGCATCCCCTTAGGATTTTCACCTTTCCTTGTATTCCAGTGCTTTGCGGGCTTATCGTGGTAGCGGTTTGGTAGCGGTCCAAAAATTTAAAGCGCGGTTTTTCCTGTGATACCAACGGTTTGCAGAATCGCTACCATGGTAGCGCACCCGTTTCACTTAAAAAAAGACGGCGCAGAAAATCTGCGCCGTTAACGGAAATTTATGATGGAATTTTTGAAATTTTACACGTTGAAGCGGAAGTAGATCATGTCTCCGTCCTTGACGACGTACTCCTTGCCCTCGCTGCGCAGCAATCCCTTTTCCTTTGCCGCCGCGATGCTGCCGCAGCGGATCATGTCGTCGAAATTGATCGTTTCGGCGCGGATGAAGCCGCGCTCGATGTCGGAGTGAATTTTGCCCGCGGCCTGCGGGGCCTTGGTGCCGTTTTTGATGGTCCAGGCGCGGCACTCGTCCTCGCCGTAGGTCAAAAACGAGATGAGGCCGAGCAGCGCGTAGGAGCACTTGATCAGGCGGTCGAGGCCGGATTCCTGAATGCCGAGCTCCTCGAGGAACATCGCGCGGTCGTCGCCGTCGAGCTCGGCGATGTCCTGCTCGAGCTTGGCGCAGATGGGCAGCACCTGCGCGCCCTCGCGGTCGGCGAGCTCCTTGACCTGCTGCAAATACCGGTTGCCGTCCTGATTCGCAAAGCCGTCCTCGTCCATGTTCGCGGCGTAGATGATGGGCTTGAGGCTCAAAAGATCGGCGGTCGCGATGAGTTCAGCGTCGTCGGACGAAACCTCGAACGTGCGCGCGCTCTTGCCCGCGTCGAGGTGCTTGGCCAGCGCGGAAAAGAGCTCGACCTCGTGCAGGAACTTCTTGTCGCCCTTGGCCATCTTCGTCGCCTTTTCGACGCGGCGGTTGACCATCTCAAGGTCGGCCATGATGAGCTCCAAGTCGATCGTCTCAATGTCGCCGAGGGGGTCGACGGGGACGTTCGTGCTCGCGTCAGCCACGACGTGCATGATGTTCTCATCGTCGAAGCAGCGCACGACGTGGACAATGGCGTCCGTGCGGCGGATGTTCTCGAGGAACTTGTTGCCGAGGCCCGCACCCTGGCTCGCGCCCTTGACGAGGCCCGCGATGTCGACAAATTCGATGACGGCGGGAGTCTTCTTCTTGGGGTGGTACATCTCGGCGAGCTTATCGAGGCGCTCATCGGGAACGGCCACCATGCCGACGTTCGGCTCAATGGTGCAGAAGGGGTAGTTGGCGCTTTCCGCGCCCGCGTTGGTAATCGCGTTGAACAGAGTGGACTTGCCGACATTCGGCAGTCCGACGATACCTAATTTCATAGTTTTCTCTATCTCCTTAAAATGTCTTGATTTTCAAGGGCTTCCGGAATCCGGCGTGTTTGGCTTACGCCATTTTTACGCCATTTTCGCATGGACTTATATGCTAGGAAACCCTGCCTGATTCAAATTGCCGCACAGCCTGATCCAAGGATTCGGATGTGACATGGACGTATCTGTCCATCGTTGTTTTTATACTTGCGTGACCAAGCAGCTTTTGCAGCACCTTGGGCTGTACACCGCATTCAATCGCTCTTGTGGCGTAGGTGTGGCGCAAAGCGTGCATACAGAATTTTTCAATTCCTGCTTCGTCACATAGCTTGTAAAGGTGGGTATCATAGGAACTGTTCTTTGCCGGTTCCCCGGTACGCCAGTTGATAAAGACAAGATCACGCATGACCAGCCGGGAGATTGTCCCCGTTCGCCGGTCGATATATTCCAGTGTTTGCGAGAGCAGCGGAGATTCCTTTTGCCAAGGGCGCTTGTCCTTGATTTCTTTCAGAATTTCATAGGCCCGCTCTGTCAGCGGGATGGTGCGATAGCTTTGCTGCGTTTTCGGAGGTCCTGCACGCCAAAAGTGCTGCTTGTGGCGGTACTCCAAGGTTTTGTTGACCATCAGCGTCCGATTCTGGAAATCTATCGCATCCCACGTCAGTCCGACCATCTCGCCGATGCGCAAACCGGTTTCAAGGATCAGCGCGTACTGATTGTAGTTGTGGGAACGTTTCGCAACTTCAAGAAATCTGATTTGTTCATCCCGCGTTAAAAAGTGAATGTCGTCCGGCGCTCGGACCGGCTTTGTGTAGCGAACGCCGTCCATTGGGTGCTTGGTAATCAGATCATTCATCTTCGCAGCCTTGAACATCGTACCCATTGTGATATAGGTCTGCCGGATGGTAGAACCTGCATAATCCGCATCCATGGAAAGCAGCACTTTTTTGCAGTGCATGGGCTTCACATCGGAAAGGAGCATTTTGCCGATGATGGGCTGGATATTCTGCTTATATCGCTCCCGATAATTTCGCAGCGTGTTGGGTGCCAAATCGCCCACAATGTTCTCAATCCAAAATGAAAACCATGCGTCAACTGTCGTGTCTGATGGAACAAACACGTCTTCGTGCTTGTCGGCATATTTCGCCTGCTCGATCCAGTTACGCGCCTCGGGAATTGCCTGGAAATATTTCTCATGTCGTTTTCCTGCTTTGTCTACAAAACGTGCGTGATATAATCCGTCCTTTCTTTGGTAGATACCCTTACCGCATTCTTTGCCTTTTAAGTTTTTGCCCATTGTATACTCCTTTCCCGCAGAGAGAAAAGAGCCTACTGCAACAACATAATTATAGCAGATAGGTTCTTTTCTCTCAAGCTGTTTTTACAAATTATCTTTTGCCGTCAGATCACCAGCTTTTGGCTGATGTACTCTTCAAACTCCCGGCACTTGACCAGCTTTTTTGTCCCAACGAACAAAACGAAGGGGCAATTCGGACTGCGGAGCATACTCTCGATCTTGTTGATCCCAATGTTGCTGTATGCTGCGGCTTCCTTAATCGTCAGCGTCATTTTGAGATGGATCGGCACTTGCAATTCCTCGACCATACTGTTACCACCTGTGTGTTACATTCCGGACTGTTGACTTAGAAACGTAGCATTTGGGGAAAGTAAGAGTTCGTCTGAGCTATCATCTCTTTCCGTATCCAAGTCCAGCAGCCATTTGTCTGGGATCGTGATCAGATTGGGTCCTGCGTTGCAGATCCGTTTTACAACATCTGCCTGGCACGAAAACAATGCGCCTCTAGGGGTGGATGTCTCATTCCTTCGTAATAAATGTAGAAAACCGGCCCTGTTTGACCACCCATTCAAGGCAGAAAAAATTACACTCAATGTAAACTTTCGTAAACACAGAATGATCTGAATTTACGTTAGGTCTACACTGAGTGTAATGCTTGTGAGTATGTTTACTTATTCCAACGTTAAGCGTAGTGCGGCATCGAATGGGTATCTTCCGGTACACAGCCGAGAAAGGCGACTCTTTTTGCGAATCGGTCGCGGAACACTTCTCCGGCAGGATCTGCGCCGCATGCTCAGCTGCCAATATCCAGCTCGTAGGTGCAGAGGTAGAACAGGAACGACGTCATCTGGTAGCGGCTGATGCGGGTGCCAGCGGACGCCAGCAACTCGTCAAGGCTGCTGTCCCGGGTGGTGATGTCCTTTTCATCGCACCAGAGCATCGCTTTGGCTGCCTCTCTGTTGAGATCGGGGTTATCTCGAAGGAGCTGCCTGAGCTGCGTCTGATCCACGCCGGTATCGACGCCTGCCATGATCGCGTAGCGGCGGATTAGTACGCACGCCGTCTGATAGTCCACCTTGTCATCGTATTCGGTATTGGGATCATTTTGCCGGAGCAGCCTTGTCTGATAGGCCCAGCACACGGCATTATAATAGGGATGGGCCGCGTTGAATTCCTCGTTCTCGTAGTCAGCCGGAAGGGCGGTGTTGTCCGTTTCCGGACGACCCGCGATGCGGTAGAGCACATCGAGGAACTCGCCCAGTCTTGCCGTGGCTTTGCCGCCGAAGGTGTCCGGCGCTTCCGGCTCCACATAGCCCTTGCGGTACATATAGAGGACGCTGGCCTGATTGAAAATGCTCTTGATGTCCGTGAATACCACCGTGTCCGCAAGGCTCCCGCCGCTGGACTCCCTGGCAAAGACGTGGGCGTAGTAATCGCTGTTGAGAATGTTGCCGGAGAGCTGGAACCGGCTGTCCACATAGAGCCGGTAGGCTTCCGCCAGCTTGTCGGAGACTGTGGTATTCTCGTCGGCGGGGATCACGGTTTCCGTACCGGCGTCATAGCGGAAAGTCTTCGTCAGAAAGGACATATCCGACAGCACCGCTACATGGATGCCGCTGGAGAGTACATCGGTGCCCGCCAGCAGGCGGGAATCGTAGTCCACGCCGAAGAGATTCAGCAGTGTCGGCAAGATGTCCGCCGTGGAACAGTATTCATCCACCACGATGTTCTCTGAAAGGCCGGGAACATAGCAGATGAAGCTGTTGCGGTACTTCTCAAAGGTCGTGTCCAGCGTCTGCCCTGCCAGCTCGTTGTACTCGCCTTCGGTCAGGCCGTAAGGGTAGTGGTCGTTGGTCAGGACGATGCAGGTCTTGTCGGCAACGCCAGCTTCCTCCAGCCGCTGCATCAGGTACTCCAGTGCGTATTCCAGCTCCAGATTGCAGGCAATGTACGCCTTCACCGGCTCAGAATAGGGCAGATCTTTCACCGCGTCGCGGTTTTTGGCGCTCATGGCGTTGTCCCAGTTGTACTGGTAGTGACCGCTGAAGGTCATGTAATAGGCGTGGAAGGGTTCTCCGCTGTTGATGTAGTCGTCCACGGAGGCCTCCATCATCTCCAGATCGGAGGAGGGCCAGTCGATCTTCATGGCCAGACCAGAATCCGCTGCCTTGAACGTGTAGCCCATGTTGGCGTGGGTGATGTTCCGGTTGTAGAAATCCCCGATGTAGTCGTGATAGCCCCAGGCTTGATAGCCCATGCCCTTGAGCGCATTGCCCAGGCAGAACGGCAGATAGTTGGTGCCCGCCACATTGAAGCTGGAATCCGTCTTCGTGCGGGACATATCCGGATAAAGCCCCATGCACATGGTGTATTCGCCGTTGGTGGTGACGGACTGGAACGTGCCGTAGTAATTTTCAAAGAGAATACCCGTATGGCTCAGCTTGTAGAGCGTCGGCGTCAGCTCCTCGCTGATAAACCACGGGCAGAAGCTCTCGGCGCAGATGGTGATGAGGTTATAGTCCTTAAGAAGTCCTGTGTAGTTGTTTTTGCGGGTGGGCGTTGCATTTGATAGATACTCGTCTGTGGCCTTGAGAATATCGCTGTCGGTACTGTCTGCAAGAGCCGTAAAATCGATGCTTTCGATCACGTTATAGGAGTTGCTGCTGTATGTCCGCGGAACATCGCTTATATTCAAGGACGACGGCGTGATCATAATGCTGCCGCTGCCGCCGAAGAGCATGTATCGAAGCTCCTGCGCCGTGGTGGCCAGCATACCGATTTTTTTATAACTGCTGTCGGTGGAGGTGTTCACATTGGTGAAGGTACGATAGGCGGAAAAGGCTTTGTCCCGTCCAACATACATGAGTCCCGTGACCGTCAGCAGCAGTGCGAGGAGCACGGCAAAGGAGGCCAGTGCCTGCTTCCAGCGCAGCCGCAGCTTCAGAGCCTGCGCCCTCCGCAAGATAAGGCAAAGGATCACGGCAATCAGCGGCAGCAGGAGGAGCAGGATCTTCAGCAGATTTTGGCGGATCCCATAGAGAAGCTGCGAGTTGAAATTGACGATCACATTTCCGCCCATGCCGATCTGGCTGACGGGCATGAAATCTCCGAAGATGCAGTGATAGACCAGCTGCACCTCGGCCAGCATCACCTGTGCTGCCACCAGTAGAAGCCCTGTGATCTGTCGCAGAACCTTTGGCAGGCTTGAGACTACCAGCGTGCAGAGTGCGCCACCCAGCAGGCCAAACAGGACAGGATATCCCGCGTACCGGTCCATCGAGCCGAATACGCACAGATGCAGGCACAGCTCCACATAAACGCCGGTCAGGCAGAACAGCAGGAGATTTTTGCGCCACGTATTCCAAAGGCCATGGCTCATGGGCACTGCCGCTTCAGCAGCAGTGCCAGAGCCTTGATTTGTATTTGTCATGGATACATCGGATGTTTTTTCTTTGAGCATATTAGTTCTCCCGTTGGGGCTTTTTTAAAAAGCTTCGTAGAATTTCAGCTGAATATGACAGATAGAGAGCTTATCTTAAAACAAATATTGAAAAAAGGCAACGGTTCCTGTAAAAAAATCAGGAAAGATTTACAGGTCACGCGGAGAATTCTATGCACCAAAGTCTGCCAACCGCAGCTTTGCAGCCCGCCTCTGGGCTGCACATAAGAACTCTGCACCTGAAAATTTTACAAAATACATACAGACACATTGCAAAAGCCGTGTTATACTGTACGGAAAATTGAGAGTACCATCGTTTCAAGGAGGTGTGTGATGTGACGGAGACTGTGTTTCGCTTAAAGCGGCATTTGACTTCTTTTCAAATTATGATCCTCGGCTTTGCGGGCGTGATCCTGTTGGGGGCGCTGGTGCTGATGCTGCCCATCGCCACAGTACAGCGGGTCTGGACGCCGTTTCATGAGGCACTGTTTACCTCCACCTCCGCTGTCTGCGTGACGGGACTGGTGGTGCAGGATACCGGCAGTTACTGGTCCGCCTTCGGTCAAACAGTCATATTGTTGCTGATCCAGATTGGCGGGCTGGGGGTGATCACCGGTGCGGTGACCTTCCTGATGCTCGCCGGACGGAACATTACGCTCAAGGAGCGCAGCGCCATGCAGGACGCCATCTCCGCCCCTGCGGTGGGCGGCATCGTGCGCCTGATGAGATTTATCCTCAAGGGGACCTTTCTGGTCGAGCTGCTGGGCGCGCTGGCGCTGCTGCCGGTGTTTTGCCGGGACTATGGACTGCGGGGCGTATGGATGTCCGTTTTCCATTCCGTTTCCGCCTTCTGCAATGCGGGCTTCGATATTCTGGGGCGGACGGATTCCCTCTACCCCTCGCTGACGGCCTATGCCGCAGACCCGCTGGTCAACATCGTTATCATGCTGCTGATCATCGTGGGCGGCATCGGCTTTCTAACGTGGGACGATGTCTGTACGCACGGTCTGCACCTGCGGCGTTACCGGATGCAGAGCAAGGTCATTCTGAGCGCCACGGCCCTGCTGATCGCGCTCCCGGCAGTCCTCTTTTTCCTGACGGATTTTGCGGACCTGCCGATAGGAGAGCGGATATTGGCCTCCCTTTTTCAGTCGGTCACGCCGCGGACGGCCGGCTATAACACAGTGGATCTGACGGAGATGACGGATGCCTCTCAGGCGGTCACCATTTTGCTGATGCTCACCGGCGGGGCCCCCGGCTCCACGGCGGGCGGCATGAAGGTCACAACGCTGGCCGTCCTGATCGCCAACGCCTGTCTCTTATACACATCTCCGAGCCCACGAGACCAGAGAGGATCTCGT
>OJRT01000286.1_pt1 | contig 28174 bp, 22 predicted proteins | sample 1599281 | NCBI WGS metagenome assembly OJRT01 (sample SAMN03922458, study PRJEB24848) | human gut metagenome | isolation source: stool sample | host: Homo sapiens | place: Germany | collected 2009-11 | reverse complement strand
ACCCTATACTTCCGATTCTATTAAACACGCAGCCAAAAACTACGATTTACTACTTCTCAAAATTCACGGTTCCGCAAACTGGCTTCGTTGTTTGAATTGCGGTTCGATTTCTATTTTTGAAAAAAACCATGCAGCAACTTCTTTATTTGAGGATAATCGCACAGAAAAGTGTCCTGTCTGCGGACACGAAAAAACGGCTCATGGCGCGTCAATGCAACCGGAATTAATAACACCTACAATGATGAAATCTCTTTCAAATCAGTTATATACAAATTTGTGGTCAAGTGCAGCACAAGAGCTACGTGATGCTACACATATCATTTTTGTTGGCTATTCCCTGCCAATTGCCGATTTTGAGTTCCGTTATATGCTACAAAAGAATGTAACCAGTTCCGCAAAGATTGATGTCATTTTGACACCGAATAGCAATCCAGACTTAGTTGCTAATAATTTGAAAGATTTATTGCCATCAAAACGGTACTTGGACGCTTTCCCGAAGAATAAGGTTTCGTTTTATTACGAAGGGTTTGGACCATATTTTTCGTTAAGCAAGTAATCACATGTGGTCAAACTATTTAGTTTTTTATATAGCATATCATTTAAACATTTCGTGAGGTTCTGTTCTTGAAGTGTCCCGATAATTTCATAATCCATCTCCTATCAACATAATTACCGGCATGGATACCAATTACTGGGCACCCATGCCGGTGGTTCGTTTTACTTTCCCTTTTTCACTTTCTTCGTTTTCTCCCTACCTTTCCTCTTATCCTTCTCTGACTCCAGCGGCTGGAGCGTTCCTTTCGCTTTCAGCCGCTGTGCCTCCGCAATCTCCGCTTTCATCTCCATGATCAGCACCTTTAGCTTTTCCTCGCACTCCTCGCGGGTGTGGGCATAGACATTACGGGCGTGCTTTTTACCATCGGGCCACTTGGGAGAGTAGCGGCCTTCAAAGAGGTGGTCGTTGATCTCACTGACGCAGCCAGTGCCGGATCTGCGCTTGCGGCCCACATAGGGTTTGAAGTCGGTCATTCTCGGCTTTTCCGCCTGGGCCGGGGCAGTTTCCTGCCCCGGCTCTGAAGCGTCCTCCTGCGGTGCTACTTTGCCGATGCCGCGGTCAATGTTGGCGGCGGCTGTGCGCTGCATGTCATCGGTGATGTGGGTGTAGATGTCCAGCGTGGTGGCCGCCGACACATGGCCCAGCATGGCGGAGAGCGTTTTCACATCCATACCGTTTTCCAGCGCCAAGGTTGCGAATGTATGGCGCAGATCATGAAATCTAACATGTTTGCACCCTGCGTGTTCCAGGATGAGCTGCAGTCTGCGGCGTACTACGCCGGGGGTGATGGGGCAATCCTCTTTTACTGGGGACGGGAACATCCAGCGGGAGTCCACTGTTTTCTTATACTCCTGCAGCACCGCCACCACGGCGGGCGGCAGGACGATCTTTCGGACGGAGTTTTTTGTCTTGGGCGTGCTGATCTGAAGCTGGCCCCGCACATCGTAGACCTGCTTGTTTACGTTCAGCACACCGGTCTTGAAGTTCAGGTCATCCCACTGCAGCGCCATGAGCTCGCCTCGGCGCAGGCCGGTGGCTAAGTCCAGAAGAAAGACTTCGTAGTAACCCTCGAACTTTGCCTGGATGAGAAACCGCTGCAGTTCCTCCCGCGTCAGCACCTGCATCTCCCGAGCCTTTTTCGGCGGCAGCTTGCAGCCGATGGCCGGGTTCATACGGATCAGCCCATCCTGCACCGCCTTCTCCAATGCGGAGCGGCAGGTGGCGTGACACATACGCACCATTCGGTCGGACAGCCCTTCGCCGTACTTGTCGGTGAAGCGCTTCCGGCCGCTTTTCTTGAGTCGGCCATAGAACTGCTGCAAGTCATTCTGCGTCAGCTTGTTCAGTGGAATGTCCCCAATCTCCGGGATGATGTGCAGACGGATGCGGCTTTCGTAGGTCTCCTGCGTAGTGGGGCGAATTTTGGGCTTGGAATGATTTTCGTACCAATATGTCAGCCAGACCCCGAAGGGCATCTCTGACCGCACCTTCTCCGGCTTCAGTCCGCCGCACTCCTCCTTGAGCTTTTGGAGCTTCTCTACGCACTCCTTCTTGGTTTTGGCGAGGACATTTTTCGTTTTGGGATAACCATTGTCATCGTAGCCAATGACGACACGCCCCTCCCACCGACCATCTTTGCGCTGTCTTACGGTTCCGTCTCCGGCTTTTCGCTTTCTTGCCACGGTTTCAACTCCTTTCCGAAGATGTCCTCCATGAAGCCGCCCACGATGCCAGAGGCTGTCTTCTGCATATCCGATGTGACATGGGTATAGGTGTCCAGCGTGAAGGACGCATTGGTGTGTCCCAGAATGCCGGACAGCGTTTTGGCGTCCACGCCGCTGGTGAGGGCGTGGGTCGCGAAGGTGTGGCGCAGATCGTGGAAGCGGATGCTGGGCAGCCCCGCCCGCCGGAGCAGCGTCTTCATGTGAAGGTAGGCCGAGCCGGGGTTGACAGGATCCTCCGGCTTCACTGGGTCGGGGAATATCCATTGACTGATGGTATCCGCCTTGCGCCGCCGCAGGATGTCCGCCACCGTCTTCGGCAGGAGGATGGTGCGCATTCCCTGATTGGTCTTTGTCTCACCGACGGTATACTCGCCCTTCCGCTGGCTGTGGAGGGTGCGGCACACCTTCAGTGTCCCAGCGTCCCCGTCGAAGTCACTCCATTGCAGACCGCAGATCTCACCGCGGCGCAGGCCGGTCATCAGTTCTGTTTGGAAGAAGTCTCGCCACACCTCGTCCTGTTCCACCACTGCGAGGAAGGCGTCCAGTCCTGCACGGGTGAGAATACACTTTGGTTTATAGTTGGGCTTGGGAGCGGTTGTCCCCTCGGTAGGGTTCCTGGGAATGACGTGCGCCTGCACCGCATCCTTCAGTGCGGCGTGGAGGGTGGTATGGATGTGGCGCACCATGGAGTCCGAGAGCTGGTGGTTCATCTCGGGATGCTCGTGGATGCGCCCCTCCGTTTTCAGACGGCGGTACATCCGCTGGATGTCCTGCTGAGAGATGAGGGAGATTTGTTTATCGCCCAACTGTGGTTTGATGTAGTATTCGATGTAGCGGCGGTAGCCCTCGAGGGTACCGGGTCGCACCGTGCCCGCCTTGTACTCCGCGAGCCAGCGGTCCAGCCACTGGCCCAGCGTCATGCGGCTGTCCTCGGTCAGCTCCACATCACGGTAGCACTCGATGTTCTGGTGGAGCTTGTCCAGCAGTGCCTTTTGCGTCTTGGCGTAGACATGACGGAACAGCGGCTCGCCGTTTTCCTTGTGGCCGATGACGATGCGGCCCTCCCAGCGTCCGTCCTCCCGCTTGCGTACCATCCCGTCACCGGCCGGTCTTCGTTTTGCCATGTATTTCACTTCCTTTGAATTCAATTTCTTTTTGCAACACAAACAACTACCACACTTTTGCGGAAATAGCTATCAAAACTTTGAAATGTTTTGCCATTACATCCGCATAGAAAACCCGTGGTACTGCTCGTACTCTTCATCTTCGTCATCTACGGCGTATTCCACCGTGCGGTCGATCTTGCCGCCGCGTTCCAGAATACGCCGAATCTCCTGCTTGCTGTGATGCAGCGTTTCCAGATGAAAGCGGTCATTGTCGCCAGTGTTCAGCGCATCCAGAATGGAAATCAAACCGCAGACAGCATCGTCCACCGTAGGCAGGAGTTCACCGTACTCGGCAGCATCAATACGGCTTTCCAGATACTCACAGCCGCCCATATCGAAGTAGGCATCCATGCTGCTGCGCAGGAGCGTCTGGTCGAAGAGCTTATTGTCTCTGCATCGGACATTCTCCGGTGTAGTGTAGGTGATGTATTTTTGATTCGGCTCCCATCGCACCTTGTAGCCGTACTCTGCCATGAATGCGATGAACTCCTCACGGGTAGCACAGTTCTCCATAGCTTCCTTAATGGTACGGCACAGCCGTTTCTTCCAAGCAGGAATACGGAACGGATCTGCCTTGCTCTCGGTGAAGGACAAGCCGTACTCCCGGCAGAGTTGGTTGCTGTACTCCTTTGCCTGCTGCATCTCCCTGGCGCTCTGATGAAACTTCTGGCCGTTTTTAAAGTTTACCGAGTTCATGATGATGTGATTGTGGATGTGCGCCGTATTCATATGCGTGACCACCACGCACTGGTAGCCCTTGAAGTATTCCGCAAACTTCAACCCGATCTCATGCGCTGTATCAAAATCCAGCGGATCGTCCGGGGCGAAGGCTTGGACGATGTGATAATAGCTACGGCCATCTGTTTTGCGGAACTGTTTCTTTACCGCTTCGAATTCATCCTGAGCTGTTTGAGCCATGCAGTTGACACCAGATATGAGACGCTCCACCGTTTTCTCACGGTTTGTAACATAGTCCAGGATACCGCTCAGACTGCGTGAGACAGCAATGAATTTAATGTTTGCCATGCGTTCCGGTACACCTCCGTAAAGGGTTCATAGTTCACCTGCGTGATACGCCCCTGCCGAGCCATGACCGTGAGCTGGTTCAGGTTATTTCCCTGATAGCGCAACTCCCGCAGAAGCTCATCCATACCTTCAATGACCGTGACCTCACGATCCATAGCCGCCCGGCGCACAAACTCGCTCTCGGTCATATGAGCTGCATCCGCCTTGCGGCGGATGCAGTCCTTTTCCCACCCGGCAACGCGGGCGCGGATAAATTGATTCTTAACCATGGTGCTCGTTACCTCTGCTTGCCAGCATAGTCATCGTCTCGATCTGCTTAGCCATAGTCTCGTCCCGCGCATGCACATAATAGAACTCCAGCATCTTTTCGACTGCAAAGCACTGCTGCCACTCCGCACAGCCAGACAGTGCGGCTTTGCCCTTGCCGGTGAAAAAGTGATTCAACTCTTCACAGGAGACATCCACGCCGAGTTGATAGAGCATGGCTTCCCGTACATCGCTGAGCATCTCTTCCTTATCGTACTTGTCCATCATAATTTCATAGGGATTATAGGTGTTTTTCGTCATAATCTTTATCTCCTTTAAATTCATTTTTCTTTGTGTTGATAGGGGTGTGGGCTTAGCCCGCCTGCCGAAGGGGTCGGAACGGGGCAATCGCCCCGTTCCGTACCACGAAGGCGAAACTTGTCATTCTCGAAGCGAGAATTTTCGGCGCTGACGCGCACTTCAGCCGCTCTGCGGCGCTTTGCGGAAAAGGCAGTCATCCCGCTTGGTCAAGCATCCATGGCGCATCACCTCCTTCCGTGCAGAACACGCTGCGGTAGGTACTGACATCCGGCACCATGCCACGCTCCAGCATGATCTCATGTTGCAGTAAGCGCACGCACATTTCCTCATAGACGCTCCGCATCTCGTCGCGGCATCGGCGGGCGAAAACCTTCTGCTCCTCGGTCAGATCGCCGCGATGTTCATCGCAGAGAAACAGGCGAAGTCCGTCTTCATCAATGAGGTCGGCATGATCCTTGTTCCACGCCCACCGGATGTAGCGTACTGTGTCGTGCGTGCGCTGGAGAACCATCATCGGGTCATGGTCTACAATAAAGTTTGCAAGCTGCTGCATCATGCGCTTTCCTCCTTTTTGTTCTGCCGATTCAATTCGGCCAGCCGTTTCTCTGCCTTTGCCCGCTCTATGTCACGCTCCGCCCGCAGGAACTGCCGCTGATAGTTCAGCTCCATCGCTTCCTGAATGGGACGGATGGTGTAGATGAGACTGCCGTTGCGCACGCGGCCGTCCTTCGTGATGATGGCGCTGGGCTCGGTGCGGATGAGGCCCTTCTCCTCCAGACCGGCCACATACTTCCGCACGGTATTTTCGCTCAGCTGCACTGCCCGACCGATGGTGCGGTAGCTGGGATGGCATTGGTAGGTTCTGCGATCCTCGCAGCGCAGAAGGTAATTGTAGACGGCGATCTCGTGGGAAGTGAGACCGAGGTTGAACACCTCGTTGGGCACGAGATAGTAGTTCTTGTTCGGGTCCCGCTTAGGCCAACGCTGGAACATCAGGCATCACCTCCTGTCTGTGCGTCGACCCATCGGCGGAATTTTTCTTTGGGCACCACGATGCGGCTGCCGATCCGCAGCGCGGGAAAGCCCGTCTCGTGCATGAGTTCATAGGCGCTGGAGATGGACACGCCCAGCACCTGCGCCACCGTGTTCGCATTGAGAAACAGCGGCAGCTGGTCGTAGTTGGTGAATGCGGATTCTTGCATTGGATTCCTCCTTTATAATTTTTTGTTGAGAGCTGCAAGTAAAAGCTCCCACCGAAAAAGTGGGAGCAGTATCCATATTGCAAATTTGGAACCTCATGATAGAATAGAAGCATCAGGAGGTGAGCCGATGCCGCTGGTGAAATACAGGATCTACGAACTGTCTGCCAGAGCCGTGATCAGCTATGGCAGGCAGCAGGACGGTACATATACCTTCCATCTCAGCGCCGCCGAAACAGAGAAATGCAAATCACTTTCCACACCTCACGAGCAGGACGATAACGCACTGTTCTATCAGATCATGTGCGTGCTGCACGGCGATGCTTTCACCGGAGCACCTGAAGGACAGCTGGTGACCGACCTTTTGGATGTCATTTTCTATATGGACTTCTCCGGCATCTTCGACCGGAGCGGCGCCAGAAAGAAACACCTGATCCGGCAGGAGAAGGCCAAGGCCCTGTTCCGTCCCGAAGGTATCAGCCTGGACTTTGGCTCCGGGGCACATCGTTACCTCGCCTTTGAGCGTTCGGGCAGCATGAGCCGACAGGCGCGGCTGTCCTTCATCCGAGAGGATTTTTATGACGCGGTGCGCCGCCGCATTATGATGGATATGACCATCGGTGACTGCCAGCTCAGCAAGCTCTACGCCTACAACGGACTGATGCTGTCCAGCGGTATCCGCATTGACGGCATCGGCATTGACCGGCCCCACCGGGTGGTGGTCATTGACAATCCTACGTGCACAGAGCGGAATGTCAACGTCATCACCGTAGAGGACGACGGAACGCAGAGCAGTACCCGCAAATACCGCCGGGTGGAGAAAAAAGAGGACATCGAAATCACCTGCTTCGACGGCGAGGGGCTGATCTCAAAAGAATATGCCCGCGTCGTGGACGAAAAGCTGTGCGGGAAGAAAGTCCACACCTCATTCCAGATCCGTATGCCCTATGTCAAGGGTATGCTGCACGAGGTGGACTTCAAAGACTTCCTGACCCTCTGCGGGACGGACACCATCACCGATCTGTGGGGCAGGGAGCATTCCGTCCGGGATGTGGACGTCATCCTCACCAAGAGCATGTTCAAGGGCTACGGCTGGCTGAACAGGAGCGGCATGAGCTGGGAGGACTATTGGGCAGTGTTCCGTAAGTACCGCCACGCACTGTACATCACGAATGTCAGCAAGGAGAAGCCGGAGAAAACGACGGAACTGAACTATCAGTTTTTGAACACGGTATCCCTCAAGGCGGACGAGTTCCGCCCTGCCGATCTGCCGGACGGCTGGGACCACAGCCCGGAGACAGACGAGCGAAATTGGCTCACCAAGCAGACGGAACTGGCGTATTACAATTTCTGCGCCGATGAATCGTTTCGGCAGAATTACTTTCTGGAGAAGTTTGAGCGGGTCAGCTGGTGGGAACGACACCAGGGCAAGGACCAGATCCTTGCCGCCGTGCTGAAAAAGAATCCGAGCTTCATCAACGAACCGGTCTATGCCAAGCGACTGGAGGACGAAGCGGACAAGATCGTGGAGCAGTACGCCGTCGGCCGCCTGATCGTGGCGGGAGACAACCGTTATCTTTCCGGTGATCTTCTGGACTTTCTGGCATTTCTGCTCCCGACTGTTCCGCCGCGCAAACGCAGGCAACGGATGTTTTACAGCACTGTCATGACCGACCACTTCCCGGAGAGTTCCTTCTATGCACCCCAGGCGGCCTATGCCCATGACGACGCCTGCACGCTGCTACGCAATCCGCACATTGCCCGCAACGAGGAGCTACAGCTTTCCTTCTACGACGCGAAGGAAGAGAGAAAGCAGATGCGGCATTACTATTTCGGGCACCTGACGGATGTGGTGATGGTGGATTCCAATATGCTGGCTGCGGAGCGGCTGGGCGGCGCTGACTACGACGGCGATATGATCAAGACTATATCTGATCCGATTCTGAATGCCTGCGTCCGCCGCAACTACAACCTCTACCGCTACGAGAAACACAAATCCCTCACCAACACAGAGAACATTCCGCTGCTGATGATCCCCACAGCCCAGCCTCAGATCCGCAGCGCCGATGACTGGGAGGCCCGCTTTGAAACCGTCCGCAGTACCTTTTCCTCCCGCGTCGGCCAAATCTGCAACGCCGCGCTGGACCGCAGCATCATTGCCTACAATGAAAACTCCGACGCCGAGGAGCGGGAGCGCTGCCGGGAGGAGACGGAGACATTGGCCATTCTCACCGGGCTGGAGATCGACTCGGCCAAGAGCGGCATCCGCCCTGATCTGGATGAGTATCTGACCCATAAGACCGTCAAGCGCAGCGACTTCCTCAAATATAAAACGCTGGTAGAGGAGATGGAGACCCGGCGTGCCTGGTACGAGCCTACCCATGCGGTCAAGGTGAAGTCGTTTTTCAAGAAGGTGGATTGGAGCAAGGTGGACTCCAATGTGGAGCGTTTGCCGTATCTGGCGCAGCAGTTGAAAAAGAACACACCGCGTATCAAGGCAAGGCCCGCCAAGGACGAGGAGCTGTTTTCCTTCGCCCGGCAGTCGGACTGGAGGGAGCAGCTGAACTCTGATAAGCTGGCGGCGGTGGAGGCGCTGCTGCGGGATTACGATGCCTGTCTCTCCCGCATCCGAGCCTGCCGCGTTCCAGTGAAGGAGAAAAAGAGGAAGAGCGATGTGGAGCGTGTCCTGTATGCCAGAGGGCAGGAGGATGCATACGATCCTGACGAGCTGTACGCCCTGTTCGGCAGCCTGCCGCCCGAAAAGGTGTCCGCTCTGCGGCAGGCCATGCGGGAGCAGGCCTGGCATCTCATGGACGAGGATGCACGGGAGCGCTTCCTGCGGGAATGGGTGCCGGAGTTTGAAGATATATACAATCTGCTGACCGATTTCCGCTTCGGCGGCTACCACATCCTCGGAGACATTGTCTGTGATATGGAGGACGAGAACACCGGCAAGGAGAAAAAGCAGCTGTTCCGCGAAAGCGACTCAAAAGCCTTCACTGCCATGATGAGAGCCTTTGCGGACAAGTCCGCTTCCCGGAGTTACCGTGACGCGGTGACGGCCAAGTGCCGGGAGCTGCTGACCGCGATTGTAAGACCGGCTCTGGCCGTGCGCTATGTGGTGGCTCTCGGCAGGCGTGACTTGCTGTGGGAACTGCTGCCGGAGTATATCGAGAAAAATGTTCTGGAGGTGCGGGATGATTAACGAATGGGAGGAATTCTGCGCATATACCGGAACGGTTTCCTATACCGCCAGCAAGAAGAGCGACACGACATGGCTGGGCCGTTTCACCTTTGCCACGATCCTGGAGTTTGAGGGAATGGCTCGGATTCTGACCATCCTGGCCCGCGGATATCTGTTCCACAGCAAGGACGGAGCAGTCATTTTGGGTGATCCGCATGATCGGATCGACCACGCCCGCCGTGCGCTCTGCGCCTGGTGCAGTTTGCCTGAGGACGGGAAGCGTACGCCGGACAAGGAATGGCAGTTCCAAACGGACTTTTCGGAGTTGCACACGGAGTTCCCGGAGCTGGTGGATGCGGACGGAACCGGCTGGTTCCTCCGCCATGTCCTCCGCGCTGCGGACTTCATGCTGACGCATCCGGAAAAGGTGCGCAGCACCTCGCTCAAGTATGCGGAGGTCATCCAGTCCAAGTTTGCCGCCGCATGGCGAAGCAAGGTGACGCAGTACCAGATTCCGATTTTTGCGCCCCAAACCAAGGGTGCCTGGACGCTGCGCTTTGATGATGTCCTTGCCGATGCGCTGGAACTTGGCCCGCTGCGCAAAGAGGGGGCAGAGCTGCCGCCCGAGCTGACAGAGAAAGTGAAAGCAGCGCTTCCGAAGGAAATTCCAGTCGAAGTTGTCTGTACGCTGATCCGCTATTATCTTGCCAACCGACAGGATGATTGCGAATGGGTGGTTCTTCCGGTCGCAAACTTTGACGCCTATTTCGGGGACACCAGCTTCAGCAAGAAGTATCTGCCCAAGATCCCGGCAGAGATCGTGGATCGGAGCAATGCCTTCGGCATCAGCCGGTATCGGGTCACGGAAGAATATCTGCCATAAGATACAGACAGCGGGACAAGCCACAAAGGCCTGTCCCGCTGTTTTTTGTCTGGGGTTTTAAAAATGTTTTCCTTGTCTATGGCGGCTCAACCGCTGAGCTGCTGCCTAAAAAATCTGATTGCCAATAGAGCTTTGGTCCTATCTGATTGTTATCCGTATATTTCACCCCCATGATTTCAATTTTATTGCCGTTTTCGTAAATGTCCGTGCCATCTTCGCAGTGATTTGGTCCCTCGTACTCCGCCCAGCCAAAGCCCGCTACATAAAACCTTGTCGCCTGGCTGCAGTTCTTTAGAAGGTTGGGGCGGAGTTGGCTCTGGCGCGGAATTTTTAGTGGGTGACTGCTCTGTGGAAGGCTGGAGTTCAGGCGGGGTATAAAAGCAGTCATATAGGTCTTTCAGCAGCTTGTATTTCATGCGCTCGCCTCCTTGCAGCACAAACATATACCACAGTTCGACGGAAACAGCTACTGAAACTTTTAAGAAAAATAGCGGCTGGAACATTACGTTTCAGCCACTACTTTGAAATATGGGGTACTCGTGGTGCGGGCTCCCAGGTTAGCTATATCCCTAATCAATTTTTGCTTCTGTTTGCATCCATGCTGAGAGGTCTTTTTATTGCGATGGCTGCCCTGGGCAATTCGTGGTGTCATTGCAAATGATGATAAGCGATATCCTGGTACCACCAATTTCCGCAAGGCAGGGTCAAGTCAATGCACCGTTATTCTCTACTTTTTCCGCTTCGGATAGTTCTTCCCAATCCTCACGATTCCCGCACCTACGAAGGTAATCGTGGCCACCGTCCACGGCGCATGAGCCGCAACTGCAAAACTTGAAATCATGGACGGTTTTACTTTCGATGATATCTCCACATTTCTTGCATCTGATTGCGTTTCTGATAATCTTCGGCATAATCATTCTCCCTTTAGCGCAGTTCTGATCTTCTCTTTTTCTCCACTACCATCTGTACGGAGGCGCAGGAGCGGAACGGCGCACTTCTCCAGAATGGAGTTTTTCTTCATATCTCGCTCTGCCTGTTTGCTCCCCGCTTCGTGGAAGCCAGTCCCATCTACTTCAATCGCCAGCACGGGCTGCTTATCCATTTGATTGAACAGCAAGAAATCCACATGGGTCAACGGATTGCGGGCATATTGGCGTTCTTCCTCTGTCAGCGGTTCATAGTTCTTCACCAGCGTCGCAAGAGAAACATGCACCGCGCAGCCGATGGAGGAAAATACCTCCTCGGCCAGCACCTCCTGAATCACAGAGTACATGAGATTCTCGGAATCGTACTCCGATACCCGCTTATGTTTTTGCAGATATGCCCTGCGCTGCTCGGCATAGCCCTGATAGAGCATATCGAACACGGAGTAGACCTGGCTCTGGATAACCTCAAAATTGTTATATTCGATGTACCGCGTTAGGTCGCCATAGTTGGTTTGGTCATTGCGTGGGTCCTGCGATGTGACCACCGCCAGCGAATGAACCGCGCGGGAAACCGCCACATTCAGCATGTGGGGATCATCCACAAAATCTGTGATGACATTGTCGACCGAGGTCAGAATAATGGCATCCTGTTCCCGCCCCTGAAACTTGTGGACGGTGTCCACCTCGTAAGTATCTCCCAGCTGCTTGCGGATGGCTGTCACCTGGTCCCGATACGGCGTGATAATGCCGATGCTCTGGAAATTCTGCTGATGCAGCCGCGGAAGCACCTCCTGCTGGATGACATCAATTTGGCGTTGGTTGAGATGCCCACGGGCGTGATTGCCGGCAGTCGTCCGGTACATGGTCAACACATCCGGCTCATCATGGTCTTTTGTCATAACGATCAGCTGTCCGTGGTAGAACTTCTGATTGCAGAAATTGATGATCTTCGGGTGACAGCGGTAGTGTTCCCGCAGCAGCGTAACAGGTGCATCCTGCCATATCTCCAATGCAGAGGACAGAAAACTGTGGGTAGAAAAGCGATAACGCTCATCCAAGGAATACTTCTGCCAAATGGCATCGCTGGTGCGAATGTCATCCTCTGTCAGCACATTGGGGAGCTGCTTTAAGTCCCCGACGATCACGATATTCCTCGCGCAGGAAAATGCCAGCACGCCGGTGGCCAGATCGACCTGGGAGGCTTCATCCACGATCAGGTAATCATAGATATGTTCAATGCTCAGCGTCCCCTTAATGGAATAGGTCGTGCTGAGCACCACCGGGTACTCACGGGTAAACTCCGCGGAATTCCGGCAGAAATCATTTTTTTCAAAGCATCGTCTATTATTCCGCCAATGATACCGTGTTGCCAGCTCCGCCCGGAACAGCCGCAGGGACTTTTGTGTGAGTTCGTCCATCTTCGCGTCGAAAGCGTAGCGCTCCAGCTTGCGGTTCAATTCCTGCTTTTCGGCCTCCAGTTCCCGTCTCTTCACCGAATAAAACTGACTCTGTAAATAGGGAATGACCAGATTCGGAGAACGGAGGAACAGTTTGAGCGCATTGCGATTGAAGCGGAACATGATGGAGAGTTTTTGCAAAAGCCCTAAGCGGCTCTCATGTTCTGCGTGCTGTTCAAATTCCATCCAAAGCGCAAGGATCTTCTGCGAGGACAACTTGTCCAGGCTCTCTGTCGGTGCGTCGCTATATGTCGCGTAATATTCCTCGAAATAGTGCTGTTCCGGATTCAGCTGCAAGAACTCTTGCTCAATTTCCGCAATGCGGTTTTTAGCATTGAGCATTTCGTTCAGTTCTTTGGAAAGCGCAGTCGTTTCCCGGTCTAATTGCTGTTGCTCCTCCGGCGGCATTTCCCAATCGCTCATATTCGGATAGGCACCGGTCTGTGCATCCAAAAACCTCTCTTTGTTGGCAATGCTGCCGAGAAACGCAGTCAGAAAGCTGGCATTCTTTTTTTCCAGCTTTTCCGCCACATTATGTGTTGCAGAGTTGTTATTGGATACGACTGCCACAGTCTTTCCGCTCCGAACCACATTGGCAATGATATTCAGGATCGTCTGTGTCTTTCCTGTCCCCGGAGGGCCCTGAATGATGCTGATTTTGGAAGAAAGCGCCCGCTCCACCGCCAGCTTCTGACTCTGGTTCAAGCCAAACGGATAGATCACCGTCTCCGGCATCTGTGGTACTTTGACTTCCTTCTGCGGTGCAAGATAGCTTGCCAGCACGGTATCCTCGCTGACCTGCTTGATCTTGTCATACTGCATACTCAGAATGTTGATGCCTTCCACCTCGAGGCTAATTGCCGCGGCAGTCTCCTTGAAATATTGGAATGCTTCTTGATTTTTACCATCTGTCAGGCAATTCTGCTGGAACTGCACTTCGCTCCTGTGGAACGATAAATCTCTCTTTCCGTTGCGGACAATACGATAATACCCACCGAAGTCGAGCAGCTCATCAATTTCGCTGATGGTCTGCCCATTTGCGGTGACAATCACCTGCGCAGGGTCAATTTTCTTTTTCAGATGCAGAATCTCCACATTGCTGTTCTGAAAGCTGTATGTCTTATTGGGCGCACTGATATAGACGACCTCGCACTTCCCGTCATGGAACTGAAAGCTCGCGACCGAGTCCGTCTGGTCTTTTCCTTTTATGATGATTAAGTGCTTTCGTGCGTCCATAGGCAATTTTCTCCCCAAAGAATACGAATTTTTGACTTACGGCTCATCCATCCACATTTCGCATTAATACATAGCTGTAGCAGCCCACCTCACCACAGCGGTAAGTTTACATCCATTTCTTCGGCATATCGTAGCCCTGCTTTCGCACCACGGACAGCGCATATTGTTCTCACCCCTTTTGATCGGGATTACTCAACACCCAATGCCTTATATACCGCATCCTCTGCGCTCTGATAGAAAACAAGATTGAAGCAGCCAATCAAATCTGCTGGAACAAGTCCGAGATCAGCCGCCGATGTAATCGGCAGCAGTACCTTCTTTGCACCACTGTCAAGGCAGACCTGAAGGGCGTTTGCAAGCTCGTCCACCTTGAGCATGGTTCCCGCAATGCTGATTTCACCCAGCACCGCCAGACTGCTAAGAGTCGGCTTTCCGAGCGCAATCGAGCAAAGCGCAATCAGCGTGGGAAGCGCAAGTTTCTCGGTCATACCGATGCCCTGCAAATCCTGATAGTTGATGATATAGTCCTTTGTTGTCGTGCTGATCACGCCGCTGATGCGGTTGCCATTCGCTTTTAGATAGTTGAAGGCGGTATTTGCCGCTTCCTTGCACTTACCGTCAGAGTTCAGTCCTGTCCGCTCAAACTTTCCGCTGCCGGGAAGCATCTGCGATTCCAGACGGAAGACGCCGATCATGCCGCTCTTTCCCTGAGAGACCGTATAGACCTGACCGGGATTGCACATTCCTTCGGGGATGAGTTTTCCGCCGCCCTGTTCCGGGACAGAGACGAAATGTTCCTCAAAGGTATCATTGTCAATATACGAGAAATTGACGTCATAGAACTCCATGCCGCCCAGTTTCTTGAGCTGTTCCTTGACGCGGCGGCGCATTTCAAGCGCAAACTTGAGGATTTCTTCAAGCTGTTCCTTCGTGAACTCTCCGTCCGGATAGAGCAGCTTGATCATGCCGCCAACCATCTTGCGCACTGCAATGGTGTCGCGCTGATTGAGGTTCTTTCCCAGACGGAAATACTTGTCCAGCGCATCGCCGTACTGCTCCTTGCGAAGCTCCCGGATAAACTCTGCCAGATAGTCGGTGATGAAACCGTAGTCGTTGGTGAAATGCTCCGGACGGAACTTTGGTATCTCCCAGCCGGGAATATAGCAGTGCATACGGTCAAGGAATGCTGTGTCTGTTCCCATTTCGGGAGGGAACGGATCAAAGAGGCTGGATGTTTTCAGCAGCACATCCACGCTCTGATTGATATTGCCGACGAAAACCATAGAAGCGGTCGCAGCTTTTTCTTCCTTTCCACGAGCAAAGGAGCCGGACGCCATATAGTCCTTCATGATCTGGATGCCGTCTTTGTCCTTGAAGTTGATACCGGCAACCTCGTCGAATGCTACACAGTCCCACAAGCCGACCAAGCCAACGGTTTTTCTGCCCATGTTGTAAAACAGGTTCGCAACGGTAGTTTGACCGCCGGAAACAAGGATGCTGTTCGGGGAGATTTCTTTGTAGATATGGGATTTACCGGTGCTTCGCGGACCCAGCTCACAGAGGTTGAAGTTGTTCTCGACAAGCGGCAGCATACGGGCAAGCAGGAGCCATCGTTCGCGGTCGTTCAGCTTATCCGGCTCATAACCGCAGGAACGCAGCATGATCTCAAGCCACTCTTCTTCGGTGAAGTTCTTTCTGCCTTCCTTCAATTCCTCAATGTCCACATGAGGCATCTGGATCGGTGTCAGCTTGCGAATGTGGATAGGAGAAGTGCTTTTCTCTTCTTCCAGAAACTCATATTCGAGCTGCACAATGCACCAGATACCGCCGCAGAGCAACCGGTCAAACTTTGCAGGATAGTCCTCTGAAATAGGGATATTCTTGATACCAAGGTTGGAGAACTCTGCCTCATAGGTATCTTTTTTCATATTTAGATTGACAGTGATCTTGTCAATGACCGTGTGCATCCCGCGCTGACGCAGCATGGAGAGGATCTTTTGCGCCTCGTCCGGACGGACATAATTGTCAGCCAAGATGCGCTTGACATTCTCCACGCCGGTTTCAATGACCTCCGGATCATCCGAGCTGCAATACTGACCGAGCAAAAACTCAAGGACATAGACCGGCACATTCGCGCCTTCCTTGATCTTCTTCGTCAGGTCTTTCCGGACGATCTTTCCGTCAAAGAACTGCCGCAGCTTTTGGTCGATCACTGCGTTTTTATCGCCGGTTTCTCCGGTCTTCATCTGCTCATCCATTCTTTTCACCTCACAGGTCAAAGCCGAAGTCATCAGCAAAAGCAATGTCGATGTGGAACTCAATCTCTTCCACGTCAATCTCGTTTGCGATCACCAGACGATAGACTTTCTTCTTATCATACGTTCCGGCTTTCAGGTTGAACCGGACACGGAACACGCGATCTGCCGCGTTGTCACTGGTCTTATCCGCGATGACTGTCTGCCGGTCACTGATCACCACGCCCTCATCGTCCGTCATGTAGATGGAGTAGGTGCAGGGCTGAATCTTATCGCCCACGGGCTGACGCTGGTGGAACTCCAACGAGAAGATCAGGTTGGAAATCTTGCGGCTTTCGCTCAGGAGCTTCAGCTCCGCGTTTTTAACCTCAATGTAATTCTTATTGCTCGTGCGGAGGTTCTTGAAGCCGATCACAGGCACGACAAGCTCCTGCAAGCTGATACCGCCGTGGACATAGTTTTCACCGCCGCCCTGAACCTTCATGCGGATGGTGTCCTGCGGGGCATAGCCCTTGATGGGCGTTCCATCCAGTTCCCGTTCCAGATTGACAGGAAGCAGGAAATCGGCGGTTGTGTCAGGAGCAGTCAGTGCATAACGCCGTCCAAGCTCGTACACATCGCCGTAGAAGGCTTTTCGGTCGATCTTGTCGCTCTCACTCAGCGGCTTATAGGTATAGAGAAACCCGTGATCCGCTGTAATGAAAATGTTCGTTCCGCTCAGTTCGTTCACGATGATACGCAGAATGCCGGAAAGCTCCTGAATTGCCGTCTCACAGGCGTCAAAGACCTTGGACTCCGTAGGGGCTTTGTCTCCGATGGCGTCGATAGCGTTGTGGTAGATGTAGATTACATCTTTTCCGGCAACCAACTCCCGCCGTTCATCTTTCTTCATGTTCAGAAGGTCATTGTATTGAATGGCAACGCTGGCTTTCGGCGTCGCGTTCAGGATCGTGTTTCGCTCCACGGTGGAACGGGTGGGATTTCCGTCAACGAGAACGTCCATACTGTCGTTCACAGAAATGCTCTTTGCCGGAAGAAGGGCTGCCATACCAAACTTCGTGATGGACGGGAAGATCGCCTGCATCGACTCCAACTCGGCGGTACCCTTTGTGTTGCGGACAATGCGCTCGGAAAGCTCGGAGGCGACCTCATAGCGAAGCGCGTCCGAGATGATCACGAATGCGCGGGTGTTCTTACTGCTTGCGGGAGCGACATATCTTTTATAGAAATCCCGCTGCTTCTCGATCTCCGAGACATAGCCCAGAGCAGCGAGGTCTTCTGCCCCCGCGTTTGTCCAGCAAGCGGTCAATTCCCGCAGGAACCAGTTCTGATACAGCGCCTCAACAAACTCCGTCGAGTGCTTCAAGCCGTCTTCCAGAATGTCATTTGCATTCTTGAGAGAGTTGCCGAAGGCATAATGGAAGTGGCGATAGTAGGCATCCATACGGTAGAGATCACTCGTATAGAGCTTCCAGATTTTCTTCGGCTCGACGATATGGAATCCGCCGCCGTGTTCCTGATAGAAGGTCTGCATTTTTCCGATGAAGAAGAGGCAGTCAAAATAATTTGAAAACCGCTTGTACCATCCGGCTGTCCGTCTGTTTTCACAGACCTTCCTAATGAGATCGATCTTCACAACATGGTCGCTGATCTCGGCAAAGAGCTGTTTCAGGATGCTCTCGTTGATGCACGGGAAGACGTCTCCTGTAATCAGCGTTTCCGGCTCAAATTTGTCAAAGCGCGTCGGGAGCTGCAATTCGTTCTCCACGGTGCGGCACAGCTCATATAAGTCCTCGTTATCTTCGCGGGAACGCCATTCATGGACGATGCTGTAACAGTACGCCTTGTTGGTCTCGGACATAAAACGCTCCAAGCCTTTCAGAACGGAGGCGTTCATCGTCTGAGAAAGCGCGGTCAGCAAAACGTGCGCTGCAAAGTAACCCAGAGGCTTGTCCTCTTCCTCGATGTAGCCGGTGTACTTCCGCGCAAGCTGCCAGAAGGCTTCGATGCTTCCAAACTTGCGGATGTTCTGCAGGACGCTGTTCGTCTCCTTATTGAGACCTGCAGCAAGGACGGCGATGATGACATCCTGCGCAGAACCCTCGCTCAGACCGGCGAGAACCGCCATAATGTCAATGTGGAGCTGGAGCGGCGTCTGATAGTCCCGCCCGATCTTGCGCAGCTTTTGACGGCGTTCCTTGTTCTCAAGGAACTTGGCATAGAGCTTGACCGTCTTCCGCATAGCGGCAGACGGTGCGATATTCAGCTCGTCCATCTGCATCGAGATAAAATCTGCGCGGAAGGTCTCGCTGTAATATTCAATGTCCTGAAGCCAGTTATCTTCGTCGCTGGTGTATGTAATCGGGCAGTAGACGAGGTAATCGCTCTCTAAATCGTCGTGGAGAAGCAGCTTCTTGACAGCAAAATTGTTTGTGCCGGTCAGTTTGATGATCTTGACGCCTTCCAAGTTCAGCTCGTCAACGTCCTTCTCAAACTCCCGATCCTCATCCTTCCAGAAGATGATCCTGCGGCAATAGAACTCCGGCAAGGGAGCTGCAAAACGTTCTCTGAGTGTAAATTGGATGGATTCTGTGGACATAACGGTGTATTCCTTTCTTGGCTAAGAGTATTATACATAGCCTATCTCAGAAACGCCTATCACGCCTCTGCGTAAAAAGTGTATTCCTAATGTATTCGCTTCAAATTTTCTTTGGTTGAAGTTAAGTGGCGCGAAATCTTCCTTTTGAAATTGCTTTGGAAGGAACTTCTCATACTGAAAAACATCAACGCCTATGTATTCAAGCACGTCTTCTGGCAGTGTGTAATCCTGCTTCACAAGTCCAAACATCGTAAAGCCTGTATCAATGCAGAAACTCATAACTGCGCTATAACCACAGTTATAGGCGAATGATCCAATAGCAGAGCCGATAAAGCTGCCAATCATGAACCCCACGACTGGGATTCCGATGAAAGATTGAGCAACCGTTCCTACTGCGAGTGCAGCAGAAGAAATCATAAGTTCTTTAACCATCTCTTGTGCCAGATTGGATCGCGTCATCTCACCCGCAGCAACTTTGAAGGCATTCTTCATAGTGTCCATAGCAAGAACTGTTGCCATACCAACAATAGAGGGTGAAATTCCTTTCAATGCTTCTCCAAGCATACCAGATTTGCAAGCAATAGTAATTGCAGCGGAGACGCTACCTCGAACAAATCCTTCACTGCCGCCTTTAAGAGCGGCAAAGCCTATACGTTGAAACTGTTTCGCATCCAACTCTCCGCTCTTGATCAGATGGTCGATTGCCTTGTAAACCTCTGGCGCAACATTCAGAACAACAGAAATTGTTGCAGCGGTAAGTCCTGATTTGAAGGCTTGCTTTGCAAGATACTCGAAGTGAATCATTTCATCAGCGGAGACGCCGAGAAGTTTCAACTTTTCGGCTGATATACCGCCCTCTTTAGCCAGTATAGCCAAAGCCTTTGCGTCCGCCTCGGTCAGAGGAATGGACTCTGTGCCTTGACCATCCCTCAGTCGGTCTGACAGCATTCTAAGTGTGTCTTGGTACCGCTCCATTTGCTCAGGACGAATTGTCGATTCAGTTGCAATCTTTTGTCTCAGCCAAGCACAAGCCTCTTTTAGCTGATCCGCTGGGATTACACGCACCTGACCGCAGTAAATTGGGTCATGGAGAACGGAATCATCAGTAAAGCCCCGTTTTTCAAGAAATACATTCAATGGGTCTTTGCCTCCGGCTGATTTGTACTCGTTGAAACGCTCGAAAACGCTTTTGGCTTGCTGCTTTGCGCTGTCAGCCCCGGTTTTATAGTATTTCAAGCCGAAGAGTTTTTCAAAGTTGCTGCTTATATCAGCAGAGGCAAAGTCATGGCTTCTATCTACAAAAGCTCTGTTTGCAGTATCACGGGCGGTTGCATTGATATTAAAGGTATTCGCGTGCCAGAACTCAGCAATATCTCCCTTGAGGGCATCCGGCTTTGTCTTGAAGCCTTCAAATGCGTTCAGATCGTGGATGAGTTTGGCAATTTCTGCGTCAACCTGATTGACATAGACGCCACCTTCATATCCGGCATACTGAACACCAGCTTGTTTTTCAAAAAAGGCATAGCCTTCCTCGAAGGCGCTCATAAATTATCCCTCCACAAAGGACCTCAAGCCATCCTCATAGAAAACCTTGACGAGCGTTTTGTACTGTTGCGCTTTGACTGCATTTACTGTCTTATTATAGTCAATCAATATCTTAGGCGCACCTACAACGACCGGCATGATCATGTTTACGAAGCCGCCGCTGAGCTTCTTTGCGTATTCAGCCAGTGCATCAGGATGCGTCATACCGCGCTCCTTACTGAACTGCCAGAACTCGGTGTAGTGCTTTTTGCTATCCTTTAGCTTCATCCAATCGCTTGTGGTACCATCTACATACAGCACAGCCCGCTTGCCGAGCCAACCATAGTGCATTCCCAGCTTATTGAACACATCCGGAATTGTTTTGCTCTGTTCCTTGGCAACAATGGTCTGTCCAATAAAAAGGATGTGCTGCGTGGAGGGGATCTGCGGCAGATTGTCTTTGTAGTTTTTTACCGTGTAAATCGCAGCAGAAACACTGTCATCCTCAACGCCTACAATGCTGTCTCCGGCATCATCCTTCTGACCGATAAGCTGAATCAGATAATTGGCATAGACCATGTCCTTATCGTCGCAGACGATAATCAGAGGGAGACTGTTTTTCTGTGTTTCACTCCCAAACATTTCCCACTACTCCTTTACTTGACTTTGATAAGGAAATTGATCGTTGCGCTTGTTTGCTCAATTATGTAGTCAGTTTCCTCTGGGTTTACCGCGTTGTTATACTTTACATAGTGATTTTGATACTTGCAAAGGTAATCGACGGTTTTTATCACAAGATTTCTAAGCTCCGTGTGGTAGCCGCTGAGTTTCGCCCCTAATTCAGCGTTCTGGCTTTCAAGACTTTTCCCATTGCCAAGAATCTGTTTCACCAATAGCTCTAACGAAAGCCTCATGTCATCCAGCACATTTCTGTCGTACTTCTTTTCGGCATATTTTGTAATGCCGCTTTTATATACCGCCTGTGCTGCCGGACAAACAGAGAGTTGCGAATAGGTCAGCGGCATAATGCCAGCCTCGAAGTTGTCCGTCTGCTTTATGAGTTCTCGCTTGAGCAGCGCGAGAATTGCGTTGCAGTTTCGAGATAACAGCCCGTGAAACTGCATGATTTCTTCCCGCTGTTCTACGATTTCAGGCACATAATCGCCATATAATGCGTTCGCTCGATTGAGCAAATCATACAAGCTTTCCTCGTCATGCGGAGACATAGAAAGAGCGCTGGAAAGTTCATCAATGAAGGATTGCAGCATTTCTAATTCGCTCTTGACCATGCTCAACCGTCTTACTTAATCTTCGCCAACACGTCGGCAAACAGTTCGTAGTTATGCTTCACGCCGTCATCAAGGTCGATCTCGATGTTCTGGTCGGCAAGATGGTTAACCTTTTCCTCGTACTTTTGCAGTTCTGTCGCTTGATCTTGGAACTTCTTCTGCTGTTTGGTCAGCTTCACGCGCTCGGATGCGCTGGCATGGTCAATGGCGTCACCGAGTTGGGCAAGCTGGGTGCGGTAACGCTCCTGCTGCTCATGCACATAGTCGGTGCGCAGACGGGCGAGAAGATCGCGCTGATAGCGGTGCATATAGCACAGCGCCTTGAAACCATTCTTCTTGCCGCTGTCAAAGAGCCAGTAGATCGGACGCTTCTGATAGGTTTTCAGGTGGTCGGCATAGAAGTCGTTCAGGAAGTAGCTGCGGATTACCTCGCGGGGCGTACCCTTGCCGCCGAGCGCATCGGCAACAAACTTGAGGTTTTCTTCCAGCGTATCATCGCCATAGACCTTGCGGACAAACTCCACAAAACGCCCGGTAATGTCATCGTCAAAATACTCGTCATCGCAGATGGGGATGATATTGTCGTTGTCCGGGATGATGGTTTTGTACTTGCTGGCATCCCATTCACCGCCCGCATAGGCAAGCCCGTCCACATCCAGAGAGTACCGTCCGAACATACAGCCCACGGCGTAGGAGATGAGGGAGACGATCTCGTCGCGCATGGTGCGGACGTAGTTGCTGCCCTTCATAGACTCCGGCACATCATCTTTGCTGTCAAACACACGATGCACGGTCACATCCTTGTCCGCCACATCCGGTGTCAATTCGTCCTGCAAACCGTAAATGTCAATGAAAATGCGGTTAAGTTCTTCTTCGTTTTTTTTGAGCTGCTGGAAGCGGGCTTCGCACTCGGCTTGCCAAGCAGCATATTTCTCGGAAATCAGTCTTCCCATATCAATTATCCCTCCAACAGTTCGGTAAATGCCTTGCTGATTAGGTTGCAAGTTGGTCGCAAGTTAGTTTTAAGTTAGTCGCAAGTTGAACGCAAAAACACATTTGAAATCGACGGTGAATCATTTGATGATAAACCATCTTGCAGCACTGGTTTTGCCTTTGCAGACCACTTTTTCGTCTTCCTTGAGTTCCCTCATCAGCACTTGAATTTGATTGCGATTGAGACCCGGCAAAACTTGCTGCAATTCTTTGAACGGAGTACCAACTTCGTTGTTCTGCCGGATGTGCTTTAGCAGCAGCTCCTTGTTGGTATCTCGATCCAAGCCGACGTGCCTTGTATGCACACCGGTTTTGCCCGTCGCTGCATAGAGACTTCTGGCAAGAACATACTTCTTGCGACCGATATGCTCGACAATGCCCAGCTCGATCAGCCGGTTCAAGCGAGACTGCATCTTCTCATTCAGCGGTCTTTCGTGATACAGAGCATCAATCACAAGGAAATCCTCGGTGGACAGCAGCTCCGCGCCTCTTTCGCTGATCCGGTTGATAACGGAGAGCATCGCTTTGTCGAGGATCAGACCATTCAGCGTAACGCTGACGAAGAAGTCATCTGTGCCTGTGAAGTCGGGAAGCGGTTTTGCCTCCTGCACACTCAGCTCAAACATCAGGTTCATGCCCTGACCGGAACGCTCCACCATGCCGCAAAGGGAAAGAATCTCTGCAATACGGCGGTTGCGCGGAAGCTGACGATCCAGTATGTTGTCGAGCGTAATGCCGAAGGGAAGTCCTCCGGGACTTTCGACAACCAATCTGTCGCGGAACTGACGGACAAAGATGCTGCCGCCAAACTGATAGTTTCTGTGGCTCACCGCGTTCAGGATCGCTTCTCGGACAACGCGCTCGTTGAAGGTCGCAATGTCAAACACGAAAAAGCCTTCCTGATAGTGCTGCTTGTCGTTCCGCAGATTGACAAGCTCCCACACGCGGTCATAGCAAGCGAAAAAGCCGACCTTGAACTCTTCTCTCTGATTTGCCGGACCCGATGCTTCGGAAGAACGATACTCAAAAATGATCTCCGCCTGCGGCAGATGCTTGATGATTGCCGCGTTCTTTCCAAACAGGATCAGGGCTGCATACGTCACGCCGTCATCCGTGATCGCACCGCAGTCATGGAGAAGCTGCTGCTTTGACAGCGTGGCAAGCTGCTTTTTGCCGCTCTTTTCGATCCACTTGGCACGGAAGTTTTCAATGGCGGTCTCGTCCAAGTCATCGACCGTTGCCCCAGCGCAAATCGTCCCGGAGAAATCGCCGCCAGTCTCTTCATAGATGCTGCGGCGCATATCCTCCGGCATGGGCTTGAGGGTATCGCCCTCGTAAATCCACGCTACGCCTTCGTATTGCACCGGCAAGCCGATTGGACGGCTCTTCACGTCGAAGACCAGAACCCGCTTTCCCTCGTAGTTGAAAAGCTGAAAATCAATGTTGATCCGCAGCTTCTCGATCAAGCCCATACGGGTACGCTCCGGCTGGTCAAAAGCTGTGCTTCCGACCACGCTGCGAGGTCTCTTGTCCGTGATGCCAAATACCAGCTTACCGCCGCCATTGTTCGCCAAAGCACAGCAGCACTTCGCCGCCTCTCCAAAGTCAAACCGATTTTTGGCTTCCTTGAATTGGACGTGTTCGCCCTCTTTGGCTTCCAGAAGCTCTTGTACAGTTTCTAAATATGGCATAGCGTTTCTCCTTCGTTTTGCTGCGTTCTTTGGTGGTTAAAATATAATTTGACGCAACTCGGTTTATTATTTACTTGCGTTCATCCCCATAATTACATGGAGGTACAAGGCAGATGGAAGGATTCCATTTCTCAACGCAATCCTACTGATTTCACGGAACTGGCGTTGCTGCTCTTTTTCATCCTTGGGTGCGCCATGCTCTTGCTGCGTTTTCATCTCTTCCATTACAATCTTACACAATCTTGCTGCCTCAAATTGAGGAATCGAGTTTGCGCTTTTTATTATGTCAGCCTCAGAAACTTTGTCACCCGACATCAGATTAAATACCTCAAAGAACTTTTTCACCTCACCTGACTGCGGAATAGCATACTTGCAGTTATATTGTTTTGGCGATGCACCCAGCCGTTTCCAAAGTTCTTTCGCACTCTCATACTCAACTTTTTGGTGAACAGGAAGTCCCTTTTTTGCTTCTCCATCGGAGAAATAATAGAACACAACCTTTTCAATATTGCTTTCATCAATCAGCTTGAAAATATGCGCGTCGTTGTTGGGAGACATACCGATAATGTGAAGCTCTCCTGCCAATGCTCTAAATTTGGTAAAATGATAACTGCTGCCAAAAGTGAGTTCGGGATGCTCTTTATGAACCTTAAGGAGTTCCTCGATCGGGGCAGGAAAAAACATGGATGGAATGCCACTCTTCTCTAAGGATAGAAGACCTTCAGCACCTTTTTCAAAAGCGCGGGCAATATCATACTTGTGTTCTCCTGCATAGTCAAAAAGGGCATCGCAGAAACAATGCTCAAAATGATGGGGAATATCGATATTCTCCCCACCAGTCCTTCTTATATATCCCATCAGTGTTTGCGGATTTTCACTATTTGCCGGTGTACGAAAATCTCCGTGCAAATGGAATACAGGGCGCTTTATCAAGTCCTCAACATTGTTGTCATAATTGAGGGTAAAGACATTGCTAAACTCCAATAACCATCTTTTCACTGGTCTTCCCATGACTTTGTAGAGATTTTGAATATCGCCATCGTTGTAGATTGCATCAAGCATCATTCTTTCGAAACCTTGCCTTGCTGAAGACCAGTTATCAGCAATGTCAGCATTCTTCAAAAAGTAAACATGGAGAATAAACAGCCAATCTTCAAGCCCAACTTCATAATAGTGAGACAATTTCCAGTTGTATCGCGCTTTGAAATCCTCGAGGATAGGCTTTTCCTCAGCGGGAATTATAGCGTCATATTTTCCGTCAGAAATAGCATTTGCCCATGTAGCCAGTCCGACAAAAATACTTGCAATTTCATCTCCACTAATTTCACCATTAAAAAGCGGATCATATCTGCTCGCGCGTGCATTAAAAAGAATCCGCTTAATGATATAGTTGTTGGTGTAGGCTTTGCCGCCGAAGTTGATATTGATTCCATTTCCAATCAAGATGGATTTACTTGTTACGTTTTTCATCAGTAGCCCTCGTTCACACAAGTGGATTTCTCTTAAAATCCCATGAGGTTTCAAGTGAATCCCAATCTTGTTTTCCATGTAGCACATTCTCTTTGGACAAGGAAATTATCTCATTTTGGCTACTTGGCGATGGTAGTTCGTATGGAACTGCAGCTACACTATCAATCGGATAGTTTACAGTAGGATTTATAAGCGTAATAAACTTGTTAAAGACCTTGCTGTTTAAGTATGCAAGCAATTTCCATTCGTATTCCCCAACGCAATATAGAACATTTGAAGCTATGTCAGGGAGAACATCTTCTGGCAAGAATCGACTACTAAAATTGTCTGTTCCAACCATTGGCCCGACCATACCAGGAAGATAGTATTTCGATTTATCTCTTAGCCTGTATGTTGACTTATTGACCAACGTTTTAATATTGGCTGCATCATACTCCAAATCAACAACATTCTCAATAGCGCCATACCAGCGATGGAATCCACCGCCTTGGCTATACTTAAACCATTTATATTTTCCAGATTCTATATCAGAAAGGGAACTATTTCTATATGCGGTTTTTGAAATTGATACTTCATGCCACAATCGTACAAATAAATTGTTATTTCCCGTTTTAATCCCGCAATCAAGCGTCGAATAGTCTCCTATATTTTTCTACGCACGAATACGAAAAGATTTTTCTCGGCAGGTCTGTAAAAGTGGCAGATGAACATACATATGTTTTTCTATCATTTGCAAGGAATAGCTTCTCCTTCTCTCCATCAACGGTTAAGTCAAGACAAACTGCTCGCTGGTTAATCAAATTTGTTTTTGAAAAAACAGCAGTTGCCGTTCCAAACCCGGAGTCAAAAGCATTTATCCCCAAGTCAATTAAATTGGAAAGCGTCGCATTATGGAGAAGTTGATTACGCAAGCCCTCTTGTGTTGACAAAAACATCCATGACTGAGGCGCAATATATGCGAACAAGCCACTTTCTCTTGTTAATCCAATCATTTTCTGAATACAAATAGAAAACAAGTCACTTTTAACATTTGGGTATTGTATCATATTAGCTGTCCCATAAAGCGGACTCTTACTTGCTTTCGTCCACAAACTCCACAATGTCACCGATATTGCAGTTGAGACAGATGCAGATTTTGCGCAGAGCTTCCATTGACACATCTTCGCCCTTTCTGAGCTTGGTCATCGTGCTGGACGAAAGCCCCGACGCCTTGTGAAGATCACCCTTGCTCATTTCCTTGTCAACGAGTAGCTTCCACAATTTTTTATAGCTTGCTTTCATGCTTTTCACCTCAGCAAAGTATGTAGAATAAACTTAGCTTACATTATAGCACAAGCCGGTCTTCTATTCAATATAGTCTCTTATACTTCGGGTGAATATGACCGATTTGCAGGAGTTGCTCGACATTTAAGCACAAGGCAAAAGAAACAGTTGAACCTCCGAGCAGTCAGAGCTACAATGCCAACACCTCGTAGCGAAGATAAACTGATTGGAGGTCAAATGATGAATTATGAAGTAAACTCATTTCAGAACTACGAATCAATCACCATTGGCGAACTGAAGGATCAAGCTAACAGTCTACTGAATCTGGTAACGGAAGAACAGCGACCGCTGCGCGTATGCATGAATAATGGCAAAGAGTTTCTGCTGTTCCCTCAAGACCTGCTCGCTCCGATCTGCGATTCCGACTTTCGCTTGATCCTGCTGTCAGCAATGCGGTATGCGATGGGCAAAAACACATGTATGCCCGTGGTGGTTTCCGATTATATCAAGCGTCACATTCGTCTTCTGGATGATAAGTTTCTCGTTCTGGCTGCCGATGATATCAGGCGATACCTTGAAGACTACGCAGAACATGAGCCAAATTCGAATCTTTGGCAGAGTCTTTTAGGCGTACTTGAGACAGAACAGCGAGCGCGTGCCACTCGTGAAGCAGGAAAAATCCGACCTTGCCCGGCCTGTGGGAAACCTTTGGAAATCATGAGCATTGCCGACAGCTGGCATTCACCCGGTGGATTTGATGTAATTGCCCACTGCAGAAACTGTCTCGCTGATTACGAATGGTTCTGCGACAAGGATGGTGGCACCTCAGATATGAAGCAGTATTTCTTCGGGTAAGGCGATTGTAAACAGCGACGCTCATATGAACAAGTGCATTCTCGTATTTCAATATACTTTCCCTTAAAATGCCCCTCAAATTACGGGAATGCGATTGTTATTGAGGAAAAGCGAGTTTCACCTTTAGAGAACGAAGACGTGATGCTATTCTTTGTCTGGTACAAAATAAGCATAGCACCCGAAGCGGATAGGAAGCCTCGGAGGCTATGCTTATTTTTGTTATAATGGGAGGGCAATGGATGGACGGTTTCTTTGGTGAGCTAAGCGTTCGAGCTGTAAACAGTCCTCCGCCCTCTTGTTATAAAGATTCG
>OJRT01000280.1_pt1 | contig 28470 bp, 19 predicted proteins | sample 1599281 | NCBI WGS metagenome assembly OJRT01 (sample SAMN03922458, study PRJEB24848) | human gut metagenome | isolation source: stool sample | host: Homo sapiens | place: Germany | collected 2009-11 | reverse complement strand
GGGAGTCCAGAGGGTCGAAGACCCTTTGGCGGGGTCAAGGGGCAGCGCCCCTTGGCGTCTTCCCCAAAAAACAAAACAGGGCGGAGGATTGCTCCTTCCGCCTGTCCGCGTTTAGTGCGGGAAGTCAAGATGGAAAATGTGAATTACGCCTCAAAAAACGGCAGCACTGCCGCCGATGCCGCTTCTTCATCCGCGCCATCGCAGACGAGGAACATCTCATTCTGCTCGTCCGCATCCAGCGACAGCAGCCCCAGCATCGACTTGGCATTGACAACCTTCTGATGGCGGCGGATCATCACGCGCGCGTCAAAGCGGCTGGCGGTTTGCACCACCTGCGCGGCAAGGGTGCGGTTCAGCGGCTGATGATTCGGAAAGGTAATCGGCTTGACAATCATGAATATAGCCTCCTTGATTCGGCTTTTGCTTCGCCTTTAGTGTATCACAACATGGCGAATAATGCAAGAATCGCACATAAAAAGTACATTCCCGTTATTTGTCCGGCTTCTGTTCGGCGGCTTCCTTGCGGTCGGCTTCCTCCGCCTGCTGAATCAGCAGCATCAGGCGGCGCATCCGGTGGTTGACGGCGGATTTGGACAGCGGCGGATCAAGCTGCGCGCCAAGTTCGGTCAGCGACAAATCGACATTCTCCAGCCGAAGCCGCGCGATTTCCTGCAAGGCGGGCGGAAGTTCCCGCAAGCCGTGCGCAATCGTATACCATCGAATCGCGCTGACCTGCTGCTGCGCGGCGTTGAGCATCTTCTCCGAATTATGCTCGTCGCAATTGATGGCGCGGTTCGCCGCCCCGCGCGCCTGCTTGCGGATGCGCACATCCTCCAGCGCAAACACGCTGCCCGACGCGCCCATCAGCGCCAGACAGTCCGAAATCTGCTGCGCACCCTTCAAATACAGCACGGTCTGCCCCTTGCGCTGGAACGTGTGCACAGGCAGCTCCGCCTTCTCCAGCACTCGTGTCAGCTCGCGTACAAGCCCCGGTTCACTCGCGGTAATCTCAAAGTGATAGTCCTTGTCGGGCGATGTCATTGTCCCCGCGCCGAGGAATGCCGCCCGCAGGTACGCCCGGCGGCAGCACTGGCGCGTCAGGTGATGGCGCACAATCGTCCGCCGGTACGACACCACGCCGTTTTCGTCCTTATCAATCAGGTGGAGTGCCAGCATCAGCCGCTGTGAGTCTTCGTCGCCGATGGTCAGCACGCAGGTGCGCCGTCCGCCCAATCGCGCGTGCTGGACGTAGTGCAGGCGCGGCGTAATCGCCATGCGCGCGGTCAGCAGGCGGAAAATCCGCCGCGCCAGCGCCGTGTTCTCCACGCGATACTGCACCTGCACGCGTCCGCCGCCGTGGAACGTCAGTGACCCGCTGGTGCGGTAGAGCGCCGCCAGTTCGCTGAGCATACAGCAGTTTTTCCCCAGTTCCAGTCGGCAGAGTTCATCCTTGACCGTGGCAGAAAACGACATTTACTGCACCTCCGGCCTTTCCTTCCAGTGCGCCTGCTCCAGCTCCAAGTCGCGATGGGTAACGCTGATGGCATAGCCCTGCTCACGCAAAAACGCCGCAAGCGCCTCGCAGATGGCAACACTGCGGTGTGCGCCGCCCGTACAGCCAATGGCAATCGACAAGCGGTGCTTGCCCTCCTCCTGATAGTGTGGAATCAGGAACGTCAGCAGGCTTTGCATTTTCGTCATGAACTCCTGCGTCACGGGGTGATTCAGCACGAAGTCGCGCACATCCGCATCCAACCCGGTATGCCGCCCCAGCCCCGGAATGTAGAACGGGTTCGGCAGGAAGCGCACATCAAACACAAGATCCGCCTGCATGGGCAGCCCGCGCTTATAGCCGAAGGAGTTCATCTCAATGTGCATGGCGTCAGGCTGACTGTCGCCGCTTAAAATCATTTCGAGCTTCTGGCGCAATTGCCGCGGCTTCAAGACAGAGGTGTCAATGATGTAATTCGCCGTTTCACGCAGGGGCTGCATGATAGCGCGTTCCTTGCCAATCGCCTGAATCAGCGACACGTTCTCCCCCGCCAGCGGATGGTCACGGCGCGTCTCCTTATAGCGGCTGACGAGCACGTCATCCGACGCTTCAAGGTAGAGCGTTTCGATTTGATAGCCGAGCTGCCGGCTCTCGGCAATCAGGTCGCTGACCGATTTTGCATCGAAGAATTCGCCGCTGCGCACGTCCACCGCCATCGCAACGAGGGGGCGGTGGAGCGCCGATTTCTCGATGGCTTCCATCATGCGGAACATCATATTCGGCGGCAGATTATCCACGCAGAACGCGCCCATATCTTCCAAATAGCGGTTGACGGACGTTTTGCCCGCGCCGCTTAGACCTGTCACCACGAGAAAACGCATGATAAAACTCCTCCTTTGTTGCGATCGGCGCGGAATGCACGCATAGCTGCTGTGCTTTCAGCAGGACAACGATGATTTTCCTGATTTTTTCCGTTGCAAGAAACATCCTTGTTTCCCTTACACCTGCTCCACAGGTGCATCTTCGCCAAGAATCTTGATTTCAGGCTCCAGTTTGATGCCCTTTTGCCGATAGACGACACGCTGGACGTGCGCCATCAAGGCAAGGAAATCTTCGGCAGTGCCGCCGCGGTTGATAAGGAAACCGGCATGCTTTTCGCTCACCTGTGCGCCGCCGATGCGCGCGCCCTTCAGGCCGCACTCATCAATCAGCTGCGCGGCAAATGCGCCTTCCGGGCGCTTGAACGTGCTGCCCGCGCTGAAAAAGGTCAGCGGCTGCTTTTCGGCGCGGCGGCGGTTGAAGTCCACCATTTCCGCAAGCAGGTCTTCGCGCTGACCCGGCGGCAGCTGGACGGTGACGTGCGTAATAATCTTGTTTTCCTTCATCAGGCGCGAAAAACGGTAGCCGAAATGCAGGTCAGGGCGGCTGTAACGAAACGGCTCGCCCGCCATGTTGTAGCCCTCAACCAGCGTCACCACTTGACTCATTTCGCCGCCGTACGCGCCCGCGTTCATGTACACGCCGCCGCCAATCGTCCCCGGAATGCCGCTGGCGAAGGTCAATCCGCCAAGGTCGCAGTCCGCCGCCGCCATTGACAAGCTCGACATCATCGTGCCCGCCTGTGCGCGAATGCGGTCGCCGTTCACTTCCACACCGCGCAAATTGCGGCAAATGCGAATCACCAGTCCGCGGATACCGCCGCTGCGCACGAGCAGATTGCTGCCATTGCCGATGACCGTAACAGGCACGTCCAGTTCCCTCGCGTTCTCAATCAGCAGCGGAATCTGCGCTGGGTCGTCCGGATTTGCCATCAAATCCGCCGGGCCGCCCAAATGCAGCGTCGTATAGCGCGCCATATCCGCGTTTTCTTCCAACTGGAGGGTGGGCGCGGCGTTTTTCAGCCGGAGCGTCAATTCACGCAGAGTGCTTTCACGCATGTGCATTCCTCCCCTTTCCTATTTTACACGATATTTTCTTTCTTCACAAGATGGAACGTCACTTTCTCCTGTGATTTCTATGCGATTTCGCCGGTGAATATGCTCATCCGCAAAAAAGGCTGCGTCCACGTTCCTGTGGAACACAGCCGGAAAGTATTAGACTTCCATCGCCTCAAAGCGCCGACACCATGTGTATTTGCTGATAGCGCTCGATAGCGCGTTCGGGCAGTAGTAATTCAGCAAATCGCGGATGTAGGGCGGCATCACCTGATTATACTTGACCTCCAGAATGATGTCGTTGTTATCAAACGGCGGCACGGTCGCCACGGCTGGGTTGAACAGGTCGATGCTGTTCATGCCCGAACGCAGCTGCTTATCAAACGTGATGCGCACCTCTTCCGCCGGATGCAGATACGCCTCGCGCACATAGTCAACAATGACGACCGGGCGCAGGAGATTGCACGTCATTTCACGGTAGAGGTCGGACAGCAGGCCGTAGCGTGTCTGTTCCAGCCCAGTCGGATCGCAGGCGATAATTTGCTCCGCCAAATCGCGCGGAATGCCCAGACTGCGCTTGGAAATCAGGCTGCCGACTTTCGTCTTGCACTCCAGCTTGATGTTCGTATCGCGCATGTTATAGATGCGGATGCGATACTTGTCGCGGTTCTGGTCGCCGTCCATCTTGTCGAAGTAGGCGTCATTGAAGATGGTATCGAAGTACAGAGAACGAATGTGATATTCGTTGTTGACGTCGCCGTTCGGGTCGCGCCACAGCACACGGTCAAGCTGGCGCGACAGCACCTGATACTGCATCTCGTTGATGAAAAATTTCAGCTCATGCCGAAGAGGGATGTTGCGAGCCATGGCTTTCGCCCCCTTCTGATGGTTAAGTCCCTGCTTCCGTCTGGCACGCCACGAGCGTCGCGTCATGCACGCCCTCGATGCCCAGCATCAGCGCCACCAAATCCTGCTTGTTGTCCAGCCGAACCTCCCACGTCATTTCCGCACCGGAGCGGGTCATCGTCTTGGAGCGCAGGCGGCGGTTCTTCACGCTGCGGCGCATCATCTGGTCAACGTCGTATTCCGCCTCTTCATCATAGTGAACAACGAGCAGGTAGGAGTTCGGCGTCGTGAAATGCACGAAAGTGAGCAGGAAGATAATCGCGGCAATCGCCGCCGCGACGACGAGCGCAATCGCATAGAGCTTTGCGCCGAGGAGGATGCCCATCGTCAGCGCCCAGAACATGTAGGCGGTGTCCATCGGGTCTTTGACCGCCGTGCGGAAGCGGACAATCGACAGCGCGCCCACCATGCCCATCGACAGCGCGACGTTGGACGAAATGCACATGACGACCGGGGTCGTAATGAGCGTCAGCATCGCCAGCGTCATGGCGAACGACGGGCTGTACAGCACACCGCGGAAGCACCGCTTGTACACAAACGCAATCAGCAGACCGACGAGCAGACCCAGCACCAGACCCAGCACAATTTCAAACGGCGCAATCGCGCTGAACTGATCCGACAATGCACTCCTAAGCTGCTCCATAATGCCATTGGACGTAGATGTCACGTTGAGGGTTCCCATCCGTTTTTTCCTCCTATCAATACCGTTTTTTCATTATATCATGTTTTTAAGGGAGACGCAAGGGGGAGACTTCGTCTCGTCTCATCGCCCCTTGACCCCACCAGAGGCTCTGCCTCTGGACTCCGCAAGGGACTTCGTCCCTTGACCCTTTCGCGCGATTCAGCTGGTGACGCTTTCATACAGTATGCGCGTGTTTATCCGGGAATGGATTAGCGCAACTATGGATAACCCCAAAAGTTGCGGCGCCGAAGGGGTGGAGGGGGCGATCGGAAAGCCCCCTCCTCGCGCCCTCAGGCGCGAAACCCCTGCGGATTAGAGCACCGCATCATCCGGATAATCCGGCTGCGGGCCGAACAGCTCCTCCATCTCCGTCTTTGTCAGCTTGAACTCATCCTTGATGAAATCCCACAGGCGATGCGGGCGCACCTTCAAGGTGTTGTACAGTCGATTCACGCGGCTCTCCCAGTAGGTGTACGCGCCGTCAATCGTCGTCGGCACTTCGCTGGTCACTGCCTTGTCGTTCAACTCGCCCCAGCGTTCCCAGTGGTTCTTCATCTCCGGCTGAATTTCCGCCACCACGCCATCCAGCACCTGCGTCATGTACTCCGTCGTGAACGTCTTGTACACATCCGCCAGCTTTTCGAGGAACTTGCGCTTGTAGTCGGGATGCTCCAGCAATTTCAGGAAAATCGTGTTGTCGATTTTCTGTTCGCCCATGCCCTTGACCTTTAGGTAGCTCCACGGGCTGTTGAACTTGGAGCTGTACAGCCCGTAGTCCGCATCATACCAAATCCACTTCCACTTGCTGCCTTCCTGATGCAGACGGTAGTAGCGGATGTTGCCGATGTCGGAGTTGCCCACGAACATTTCCAGCGCCATGTATTCAAACAGGTTGTCCACATCCACGTTGTCAAGGATGTACTGCAAATCATCCGGATTTGTCGCTGGGCTGCCCGCTTTGATTTTCTTCAGCATCGCGCGGTATGCCTTGTTCGAGCCGAAGTTGACCGAGCCGTTTGCTTCGAGGATGTCCATTTCATCCGCCTGATCAAGCGAAAGCCCTTCAAACTGGGCGATGAAGAAGCGGTCAACACGTTCGCGCAGGTTCATATGACCCCAGTACTGCCCGTTGAGGAAAACCGTTACGGGCTTCCACGCCTGATGAATCACCTGCGTTCCATACGCGTCCAGCAGGCGCGACTGGAAGCCGTCCAGCAGGCGCGTGGACATGGCGTCGTTGCCGGAATTGCGCAGGACAAGCGACTTATACTCCGTGTAGTGGCGGTCATCAAAGAGTGCAGCGGCGAACGTCTTGCTGCCGTAGAGCGACTTGGCGCGCAGCTTCATGGATTTCTGCGGCATATCCAGCGAGTAGTTGCCAATGAGACCGATGGCGACGCCTTGGCTGATCAGCTGTGTGCCGTCTACGTCGTAATACTCCATGTAGCCTTCGCGCGGCGTTTTGCCGTACTGGCGGTAAATCGTGTTCTTGAATGGAATGCCGCCGGACTTGTCGATGTTCGGACCTGCCGCAAGCATACCGTTCTCTTCATTCCAGAGTTCATCCGGGTCAACGGTGATGCAGACAATCGGCGTTGTGTAGTACGTTTCCATCAGATACGTCCCGGTCGTCACGGTACTCGCCTTATACAGCGGATTCGCCGGGAACGCGCGGGCACGGAGCGTCGTGGTGTGGGTAAAGGTAATATCCTGCCCCGTGTACAGGTAGCCCTTGTCCTGCGTGGGGGTAGAACCGTCGGTGGTATAGTAGACAGTTGTATTCGCGGGAATCGTGAAGCCCGCCGTGACCGTTCCGTAATGCTTGCCGGGCTGGAGGGTCAGTTCCGGCGCATCGGCATAGCCCAGGAACGTGTCATTGCCGTTCTGCGCGCCCGCAGTTGCCATGTCGTAATAAAAAAAGCCCTCGCGCCCGATGCTCCGGCCGTAGGACACATTTGTTGGAATCTCCGGCAGCACCACTTTGTCCAGTATTTTTCCCGTCGGATCCGCCAGCACCAACACCTCGCCGCCGCTCTTTTTCAGTTTGAAGGAGGTGTGCAGTTCGCCAGCGTTGCTCAGGGACGTATCGCCGTCGCACCAGATGACCTTGTATTCACCCGGATTGATGGTCGTTCCCTGTGGAAACTGCCATTTTCGTGCGCGTCCAATATTGTCGGACAGGCCGTAGCCGGACAAATCGACCGCCTGATTGGAGGAGTTGTAGATTTCCACCCAGTCGGTGTATCCGCCGGAGGGAGCCTTGACCGCCGTATCATTGGACGCCATAACTTCGGTCACATACACGCCTGTTGGGTTGAGGGAGCGGAGGATGGAATCCATCCTGCTCGCTCCCTCCTGCGTATTCGGCAGACCGGGCGTCGGGTTCTGCGTGATGATGAACACGCCGTTTTCGTTGCGCGCATAGGACGCATCCTTCGGCACGTTATCCAGCGTCACGCGGTCAACAAGCCGTCCGCGGCTGTCCGACAGCACCACATTATCATGCTCCGCGCTGAGGCGGAAGTTCGCGTGCGGCACGGCATTCGGGTCGGTGTTGGGCGTTTCGTCGCCGTTGCAGTAGACCAGATAGTACCCGTGCGGCTGAATCGTCGCGCCTTCCGGGAAGCGCCACTGCAGCGGCTTGCTTTCGTTGTCGCTCAGCGCGTAATTATCCAGCGAAATGACCTGATTGGTCGTGTTGTACAGTTCCACCCAGTCGCAGACGTTGCCGCTTGCATCGGTGTAGCCGGTCAGCGGATCCGGGCAGACCTCGTTGATGATGACCGCGCCGTCCGTTACCAGCGTCGCCGCGCGGTATTCCTGATGTCCGCTCGTCGTGTTCTCGTAGCCGGGGCTGTACTCACTTGTTGTGCCCCAGCTGCCATCCGGCAGGCGCGCATAGCTCTCGTCCACCCCCAGAATCGGGGTTTTCACCGAGTCAATGAGGTAAGCGTTCGGGTCATAGATGTACAGTTCCTCGCCATTGGAGGAAATGGAGAACTTTGCGTGCATCGGCTTTCCCGCAATCGCCTGATTTTTCTTGTCGCACAGCACAATCACGCGTTCGCCCGCCGCCAGCTCCATATCCGGGAACAGGAACTTAATCGACGTGCCCTTATTGGAAAGTCCGACGTCCTTGAGGTTAATGGCGTGGTCGGAGCTGTTCCAGATTTCCAGCCAGTCGGGGTAATTGCCGTTCTCATCCGGCATCGCGGTTCTATTCGCCGCCATAACCTCGCTGAAAACCAGTCCCTCATAATTACTCAGCGCACCGCCTGTGGAATGCACCAGATTATCCTGCGACCCCGCGGAATAATACGCCTTCTGCACCGGCTTTTTCGGGCTGACGATGACCACAATTGCCACCAGCGCAATCAGCACGGCGCAGACGAGGACATTCAGCACACGGCGTTTCTTCTTACGATATTTCACAGCAGGCGGCATCTGCTTCGGCTCTGCGCGACGCTGCCGTTTTTCGGGCTGATAAGACTGCATGGTAATCCTTTCTGCGGTCAGGAGGATATTCATCCCCGCCGCGGCGCAGGACGGTCAGGCGGATTTTCGCCATCCGTTTCCCTTTCGACAAATAGAACGATGCAGCACCGTCCTATCCTGCATTGTATCACAGAAACCTATTCCCGCGCAAGCATTATGACCATTTTGCGCGGATTTTTCATCTTTTGGTCACAATTCGGGTGATTTTTGCATCCATCAGCGTGGGTTTCCGCCCCATAGCAAGGCAATGATGGAAAGGTTCGCGTCCGCAAGCGCGATTTCCCCTGCCACGACAAAAGTCAACTCCGGTAGTGGCGACCCGAAGGTTTCCAAAGGGCGATCGGAAAGCCCTTTGGTCGCGCCCATTTGGCGCGACACAGCACAGATGTTGGAAAGAGCAGCTTGGGGGCGCGTCTGCGGACGCGCAAAGTTACTGGCAGGGACGCTTCGCTGCCTGCGCCTTGTTGACTTCTTCCTTTGAGTAGGTTTGACGCGGAACAGTTGGGGCGTTGCCCCAAACCCCACAAGGGACGCTGTCCCTTGACCCTGCAAGGGGCAATTGCCCCTTGACCCTTTTTTGGCGCCCCGGCTTGAGCGCACTTCCCATATTGTACTCTTCCGGGATTTTTTGCCCTTCCCCCTCACTGGAACAAGGACATAATCTCCTGCGGCGAAAGTCCGCCCACCATGGATTCCCCCGGCTTAATCAGCTGGTCAAACAGCGCTTTCTTCCGCTGCCCCAGCGCAACCACCTGCTCCTCAATCGAAGCATGTGTTACCAGACGAATCACCTCCACCTTGCGCGTCTGCCCAATGCGGTACGCGCGGTCGGTTGCCTGATCTTCCGCCGCCGGGTTCCACCACGGGTCGTAGTGAATCACCATGTCCGCGCCCGTCAGGTTCAGGCCCGTACCGCCAGCCTTGAGCGAAATCAGGAAAATCTGTCCCTGCCCCGCGTTGAACTGCTCCGCCATCTCTACGCGGCGCTGCGCGGGCGTGTCGCCATCCAGGTACATCGTTTCATAACCCGCATCATCCAGCTCGCGGCGAAGGATTTTCAGCATCGAGGTAAACGCGCTGAACAGCAGCACACGCCGCCCCTTCGCAATCGCTTCCGGCAGCATATCCAGCAGCATATCCAGCTTGCCGGATGTACCCGTATAATCGTCCAAAACCAGCGACGGATGACAGCAGATTTCGCGCAGCTGGGTAATCGCCGCAAGCACCTCCGTGCGCCCACGCTCGAAGCCCTTTTCCTTGACGATGGAGTCCACGCGCTGACGCAGCCGCATCATCGTCGCCTCGTATACCTTCGCCTGTTCCGGGCTCATCTGCGCCGTGAACACGGATTCAATCTTGTCCGGCAGTTCCGTCAGCACTTCCTTCTTCAGGCGGCGCATGAGGAACGGGCTGATGCGCCGGCGCAAATCCTCCGCGTCCGTTCCATCCTGATAGCGGCGCAGGAAAGCGCTATAACTGAGCAGATACCCCGGCAGGACGAAGTTGAAGATACTCCACAGTTCGCCCACGCCGTTTTCCAGCGGCGTACCAGTTAGGGCAAAGCGTGTCTGCGCCTGCAATTGGCGAACCGCCTGTGCGCCCTTGCTGCCCGCGTTTTTGATGTGCTGCGCTTCGTCTAAGATAGCGAAGCGGAACTCAATCGTCGTCAGCTGCTCGATGTCCTGCCGAATCAGCGGGTAGGACGTAATCAGCACATCCACGTCGTGCGCTTCCTTGACGTGGCGAATCTGGCTGGCGCGCTGTGCCGCCGAACCGCCCAACACCATCACCGACAAATCCGGCGCAAAGCGGCCAAGTTCGCTCAGCCAGTTATACGTCAGCGTCGTCGGCGCGACAACAAGGCTGACCTGCCCTTCCTGCCGCGTCGCCATCAGCAGCGCAATCACCTGCACGGTTTTGCCCAAGCCCATGTCGTCCGCCAGCACACCGCCCATGTGCAGCCGGTCAAGCGCCAGCAGCCACTGGAAGCCGCGTTCCTGATACGGGCGCAGGCTCAAGCCGTCGGGCAGCTTCACGTCCTGCACCTTGCCGGGGTCGGTCAGCAGGCGAACGGTTGCCTGCGTTTTTTCATCCACCTCGATGGGCAGTCCAGGGCTCTCCAGCAGGCTTTGCAGATAGCACGCGCGGTACGCCTGCAGGCGGATGGTGTCGTCCCCCATCGCGACCGACTCCGCGCCCTCCGCCTGCGCCGCCTCGAAGATGGAATCCGCCAGCGGCAGCCACTCGTCCATCGCGGACAAATCAAGGAACGAGCCGTCTTTCAGGCGGAAATAGCGGCGGCGGCGCGCCAGTGCTTCCATAATTGCGAGGATTTCCTGCGCAGGTTCGTCGTCCTGGGTGAATTTCAGCTCCAGCGCCGAGCCGTTCAAGCGCATTTTGCCCGCAAATTTCGGCTTGCGCGGCGTCATGCGCTTGAAGTCGTTGGACAGGTACACTTCCGCCAGCTCCTGCAAATGCTGCAAGCCTTCGCTGACGAAGTTGAAAATGGCTTCCTGCCCCGTCAAATACACATGCCCTTTGCTGACGATGAAGCCCGCCGCCCCCAGCGCATCCAGCACCTTGCGTTCCGCCGCCGCGTCGCGCAGGAGCAGTTTTTCGCCGCGCGGGAGATTCTCCGGCAGGGGCGTTTCGTCAAACGGGTCAATGGTGCGATCGCCGTAGCGGAACTGTGCCCGCGCCACCACATCGCGTCCATTGGCAGAACGGTCAAGATACACACGCGCCACCAGCGGCAGTTGAATCAGCTGACGGCGCAGCTCATCGGAGATTTCCACCAGCCCAGTCAGTTTCAGGAACGGCACAAGTTCACCCATCACACGCGCCGCCTCGCGCACGGGATAGTCGAAGCTGCACTGCCCGCCCAACTGCTCCTGATACAGCACGCGCAGCACGCCGCGCTGCTGCTCCTCCACCGCCACGACGTTCTCCCCCACCAGCGCGAAGGAACAGGACGGCAGCAGCGGACGGAATTCCTTGGGGAACATGGCAACGACCGTCAAGCCGTGCAAGTCGCTGGAGACGCGGAACTGCAAGGGGATTTTCCTTGCGCGCACAGGCTTGACCGCAACCGTCTTTTCCCCGACCTTCAGGCGAAACGGCGTGTTCATCAGCTCGCGCAGGATTTCCTCCGCGAACGGCTCCGGCAGCGCCAAATCACGCTGTTCCGCGCCGCGCAGGAGCGCGCCAGCTTCCTTCTGCGCCAGACACAGCGCGCGCAGAATCTTCAAAATCCGTTCCTGCACCGTGCCGAAGCGCATCCATTCCGGGTGAAACACGAAGCCCTTGCCGTACTCCACAGGCGTCTGCGTGTCAATGGCATCAATCATCTGTGGAATCGACTTGACCACATACAGGCGTTCTTCGCCAATCAGCAGGCAAATGCGGATGCGGGGCGTAATCTGGTCGCGCACGGGTTCGAGTGTCAGGCGAACCTCCATGTGGATGGTGCCCTCCTCCGGCAGCGCGCGATCCATTGCCGCCATCAGCTTCGGACCGGCCGCTTCCGCCTTGCGGCGCACCATATCGCCCATTGCGCCTTCATCCTGACACTTGATCATTGCCGCCACCACATGCCGGCACGCGCCGGCTTCCTCGTAAATCGGGCAGCTGCAGCGGCTTTCGCCGTCGTCGGTGAATACCACATCGTACATTTCGCCATCCGCGACCTTGCAGCTCAGGCGCTTTGCGCTCTTCTCCACAATATGCACTGCGCCGCTGTGATACAGCCGTTCGCCGTAACGGGTTTCCGTTTCGCCCGCCAGAACGCGCAGGGTGTAGGGGACTTGGGTCATGCTTGAATCACACTCACACTTTCTGAAAGCCCAAAGGCAAAAAAAATCCTTCAAGCCAAAATTGCAACCCTTATTCTTTCTACGTTTTCGGCGAAATTCCTGCTTTCAGGCGGAAGGTTTTTCATCTTTTTTTGACGCTGGATGCATCCGGTTGACTTTCCGCACTTTTTTCCATCCTCGGCGTATGATGAAGGCAGAATCCTCCTGCCGTTTGTTCGGTGCTGCAATTTTCTATTTGGAAGGATGTGTTTCTGATGATTTTATCCCCCCTGTCCGCCGCTATTCTCGCGACGCTGCTTATGTATCTGCTGACGGCGCTGGGTGCGGCGCTCGTATTCCCGCTCCGGCGATTTCACCCAAGCGTGATGAACCTGCTGATGGCGCTCGGTGCGGGCATCATGCTCGCCGCGTCGTACTTTTCGCTCCTTGCGCCCGCGCTGACGTCCGCGCAGTCCCTCCGGCAAAGCCCGCTCCTGATGTGCAGCGGCGGATTTCTGCTCGGCGGGCTGCTCGTGCTGTTGGCGGATGCGCTGCTTTCACGCCGGATGCGCCGAACGCCGCTGTCCGACGTGCGCCGCAGAACCGTTCTGCTGATTGGCAGCATCACCCTGCACAACATTCCCGAAGGCTTGGCGGTCGGCTGCGCGTTCGGTGCTTTGGCTTCCCCCGGCGGGGCGGCGTGGCGCAGCGCGTGGATGCTTGCCATCGGCATTGCGCTGCAAAACTTCCCCGAAGGGGCGGCGGTCAGTCTGCCGCTCCGCCGCGACGGTTATTCCTGCCGCCGTTCGTTCTTCTTCGGACAGTTATCCGGCGCAGTCGAGCCGCTTGCTGGGATTCTGGGCGCACTGCTGGCGATTCGCGTCCGCGCCGCCCTGCCGCTGCTGCTTTCGCTCTCCGGCGGCGCCATGGTGACGGTCATCTTGGCGGAGCTTCTGCCGGAATGCCAAAAATGCCCGCGGCAGCGTCTGATGGTTCTCGCGACGCTGGCGGGCTTTGTCCTCATGATGGCACTGGATACAATGGGGATTGGGTGATAACGCATTAACTATGTTCAAGCACCCACGTCAATAGTTCTTCATAGCCAATCGTACCATCGGCTACATGGAGAATTACCTCTATCAGTTCTTCCTGCGTATAAAACAGCTCAATGCCGCTTTTTTTAAGGAGAATAAGCATGAGTTGCGTTCCTATCCGTTTATTTCCATCAATAAACGGATGATTCTTCACAAAACCAAAGCACAGTCTGGCAGCTTTTTGATACACCGATGGAAACAACTCAATCTGGTCATACGTCATAAAGGGACTTGCCAGCGCAGATTCCAGCAAGCCTTCATCCCGTACACCATACGAGCCGCCGGTTTTCTCAATCATCTGCTTATGCAGTGCAATGACGTTTTTCGCTGTCAGCCTAATCATTTGGCAAGCGCCTCATACGCAACCCGGTTTTTTTCAATAAGCTGTTCACCAAGCGCAAGCAATTCTTCGTCAGATGCTTCCTGATATTCCTCTGCACGGCTGAAATCAATTACCAAGTAGCGCGGCGCATTATTCTTCAAAATAACCGCCGAACCTTTCTCGTCAACCAGCCGCGCAACGCGCGAAAAGTCACGGCTTGCATCAGCAATAGATACCATCGTTTCAGACTGAATCATCATTGCTTCCACCTCCTGCTTTATATTATATCACACTTTGAAAGAACAATCAACGATTATTCGCTCTGCTTCCTCTCCACATACTCTTCCAGGCACTCCCCCGTCTCCCGCATCTCCATTGACGCATCCACCCCAACGTAGCGGAAGTGCCACGGCTCATTCGTGATGCCGGTGATGGCGGTCTTGTCCGCCGGGTAGCGCAGGATGAATCCCCACTCCCAGCAGTGTTCTTCCAGCCATTTTGCCTGTTTCGTGCCGCCGAAGGACGTGCCCGGCACGGTGATGTCGAACGCCAGCCCGGTGTGATGCTCGCTGCATCCGGGGTCGGCGACGAGTTTGCGCGCCGCACTCCGCGCCTGTGCGCCAGTCATGCCCTGCTGACGATAGCTGTACACCTTGTCGTCGAACAGCTTCTGCTGATAGGCAACGCTCCGGTATCCCGCGCTGATCTGCCATGATGTCAGCCCCTCTGACTGCGCCTGCGTCAGCATCGCCAGCAGCGCATCCACCGCAATCTGCTCGCCCTCGATTTCGCTGCCCTTGATGCTCACGATGCTGCTGTCACAGTAGTCGCGCATGTTGACCAGCTGCTGCGGCTGATAATCATCAGGCAAAGGAGAATCCCGGTTGACCAGCAGCGGAAGCCCATCCGCCGTGAAGCCAACCGGGATTGCGTTTTCCGACTCCGCCGTCAGGAGGATCATATCATCCGCTGCGGGAGCTTCGGTGACTTGCGAGGCTTGGGTGGGCGCGGGCGTCGGCGTGGCATACGGCTGCGCGCTGTCAGAATAGAGCAGCTCGCGCGTATCTTCCCCGACGATGCCGTCCGCCGTCAGTCCATGCTGGCGCTGGAACAGCTGCACCGCCTCTTTCGTCGCCGGGCCGAACTGTCCATCGACGCTGCCGGTCAAATAGCCCAGCGCCTGCAAGCGCTCCTGCAATTGCCAGACGGCTTCCCCCTGCGCGCCGGAACGCAGCACCGGCACGGGCGTGGGCAGGGATGGGTCAATCGTGACCTGCATGACGTTGCCGTACCCCGGCACAGGCGTCGGCGTGCGGCTCTGCTCCACCTGCACATCGCCATAGAGCCGGATTTCGCGCACGGCGAACACGATGACCGCGACCGCCAGTACGGCAAGCGCAATCATGGCAATCAGCCGTTTTGTCGTCATTCCTCCGCTGGATTTCTGCTGCACGCTTGTCCCCTGCCTTTCTTCTTTCCTGACCACAGTATACGCTATTTTTCGGGTTTATGCAAGAGGGGGGCGGAAAATGGGGGAAAGTGGTTCATGATGTATCAATATTATGCTTTTATAATCAATAGATTTAACATTTTATTTTCATTCTATTTGCACATTGTTCAAACATTTGTGCTACACTATACTCATATTGTTTTTTTGAACAACTGTATTGTTGCTTTCCACTTTCCAGAGCGGGCAAATCCGATTGAAAGGAGGGATGCAATTCCGCGCCGACGTCTCTGGAAATAGTATTACATCATAGAAAGGGCGACACGCATGAAAAAGTTTTCTTCTGTTCTCTTGGCTGTACTGCTGATTTTCTCCTGCTGGACGGCGGCGACCGCCGAATCCACCGACGCCGTTTCCGGCGCGCCGCTGGACAACGACATTGAGATTGTCTACAAGGAGCATTTCGACGACATGGTGACGCGCTATGCGGACGAGCTGACCGAGGCTGAACTACTGGTCAGCGCCGACGTGTACGACGCCATCGGCATGATTCGCTTCGATTCCGAGGACAGTCTGGCGGCACGTCAGCGCATCTACGGCATTGCGTCGGCGGACGACCTTCATGCCATCCTGACAGGCTATTTTGACCCGAACGATGCCGCTTACACGGCGGATGCGGCGCTGGATGCGCGCTTGCAGGCGATTCTCGCGGCGTGCGGGCTGAATCCGGAGGACTACGACATCAGCGTCATCCGCAATCTGGGCGGGATGATTGAACCCATCACGGGGACGAACTGGTACTGCACGCTCATCCGCAAGGGCGTCGAGGTGGCGGAGGACGAAACGAACCCGTATGACATGGTGATTGTGCTGTACGGCGACGAGATGACGGTGGGCGCGTTTGTGCTGAATCCTGAGGTTTAACAAGGGGTAAAATAGCGGCAGGTGTGAGAAATTCTCTGCACCTGCCGTTTATTTTTGTTTTTGGATGGTCGGTCGCGCCAATGGGCGCGACAATGTGCAAGTTGTGGATAGAGCAAGTTGGGGGCGCTCCTGCGGGAGCGCAAAGTTACTGGCAGGGACGCTTCGCTGCCTGCGCCTTTGTTGATGACTTTCTTGGAATTGGTCGCCCGTGGAACTGTTGGGGCGTTGCCCCAAACCCCACAAGGGACGCTGTCCCTTGACCCTGCAAGGGACATTGTCCCTTGACCCTTTTTTGGCTGCCCGGCTTGGTCGCGCTTCCCTTACTTGTCTATTCTCTGCGCTTTCAGGCGCTCTTGGCGCTGGTTCAGGCGACGCGCCCTCTGCCCCATCGCTTCCACCTGCTCCATGAACGCTTTCACTTCTTCCTCACTCATGCCCTCAAACAGCGCATCTGCCAGGTCATCCGCCATCCGCCGTATCGCCGTGCGGTACTGCATCGCTTTCTCCGTCAGATACACCCGCCGAATCCGTCGGTCGAACGTATCCACTTCCCGCCGCACAAGCCCTTTCTTCTCCAAGCCCTGCAGGCTGCGGGTCGTCGCGGCGCGATCCACCGTGTACGCCTCCGCCATCTCGTCCTGCGTGCGCCCGTCCTGCTCATACAGCAGCGCCAGATACAGCACGTCCGACGAGGTCAGCTTCTCGTCCAGCAATTCCCGGTTCAGAAACAGGTTCATCTGCCGAAACAGCACAATCACGGATTTATCCACGCGCATGGATTGTTCCTCCTCTTCGTTGTCACAACCCATTGTAGCGCATTTTTATTGACGTGTCAACAATGCAAAAGGAATTTCCGTCATTTTTTCTTGTTCCACAGCGCAAATCCGGCGGCACACATCGCCAGCACGAAGCAGCCGCTGCTGTATATGGACAAGCCAAACACCTGCGGGCCGTTTCCTGCAACCGCGCCGCCGAAGATGAGCAGCCCCAGCGACAGCAGCATCAGGCAGAGCTTGCGCACCATGGCAATAACGAGCTTGCGGACGTCCTCGCCCGCGTGATGCTCAACGCCGAGATTCGCCTCGCCCTTTAAGCCTGTGCGCAGGATATCCGCCAGCAGCGCGGGGATTTCCAGCGACTTCCGGCTGCTCTCATAGATGGCGCGGGCATCCTGCGTCAGGAGCGCACGCCAGTCCACGTTGTCAAACATCTGGTCGCCGATGCGCGCGGTGATGACGTTCATGATGTTTAGTTCGGGGCTGAGGTCAGCGACGACGCCCTCAATTGTCGCCAGACCGCGCGCAAGCATCGTCAGGCTGCTGGGCATCGCGATGCCGTTCGTCTTCATGACGCTGGTCATATCCTCGAACACTTCCGCCAAGTCCATCGTGCCCAAATCCGCCGAGCCGTACTTATCCAGCATGGCCTCAATGTCGCGGTAGAGCTGCTTTTTGTCCGCCGTGCCGTGGAATTCGCCCAGCCCCAGCACCGCATCGCGCACAAGGGCAATATCGCCGCGCGCCACGCCGACAATCGCGTTGCCGATGAGCTTGCGTTCCTTTTCGTTCAAGCTGCCCATCATACCCATGTCGAGCCAGACGATTTTACCGTCGCGGATGCGGATGTTGCCCGGGTGCGGGTCAGCGTGGAAGAAGCCGTCCTCCATAATCTGCCGGACGTAGTTGTCCGCCAGCTTCGCGCCGATTTCCGCGAGGTCGTAGCCCGCTTCCACCAGCTTGTCGTGTTCGTCGATGCCCATGCCGTCGATGCGCTCCATCACCAGCACGTTCGTTGTGGTGTACGCGCGGTAGAGAATCGGCGACGTGACGAACACGACGTCCTGATTCAGCGCGTGGAAGCGCTCCAGATTCGCCGCCTCGGTCTGGAAGTTCATTTCTTCCTGCGCAACAACCCACATTTCGTCCAGCACCTGATTGAAGTCCACCAGACTGCCGGCGGGGGTGTACTTCAGCACCTTGCACGCCTGTTTGAGCAGGATGATGTCGCGGCTCATGACCTCGTGGATGCCCTCGCGCTGCACCTTGACGACGACACTCTCCCCGCTTTTGAGGATGGCGGCGTGCGCCTGCGCGATGGACGCACTGCCCAGCGCCTTCTCGTCAAACGACGCGAACACTTCCTCCATCGGGCAGCCGTAGGAGGTTTCCACCACGCGCTGCACCTGCTCAAAGGGCATGGGCGACACGTTCGAGCGCAGCTTCTTCAGCGCCTCGCAGTAGTCCCGCGGCAGAATATCCGACCGCATGGAGAGGATTTGCCCCAGCTTGATAAACGTCGGGCCAAGATCCTCGATGATGGCACAGAGTTTTTCCGGCGTGATGCCGTGCAGGATGTCATGCTTGCGCACCACGTCCACAATTTCGCGCAGGCGCTGGCGATTCTGGGCGATTGTCCGCTCCCGCTCCGCCTGATTCGCGCCGCGGCGGTTCTCGTTTTTCGGCGGATTGTCACTTTCGGGCTTGTCCGCCGCTTCGGTAGGGATTTCCGGCGTAACCGGCTGCTGTTCCTTCTCAGTCATATGCTGTCTGCCCTCAGTTCTCGTTCGGTTCGTCGGATGCTGCCGATGCCGCCGTCTTTTTCGTCGCCTCGCGCGCCGCAATGTGGGCCTTCAGCGCCTCCAGCTGCTCATCGGAGAGCGAATCCACCGCCGAAATCACATCATCCGGCGGCGTGACAATCGTCACATTCTCGCGGATGGCATCCTTAATATTGTGCTTGAGTTCCTCGTTGAGCACCTTGCCCTGTTCAATGGTCAGTTCGCCTTTTTTGACCAGTTCATTCAGCACATCCGCGCCCTTTTCCTTCGTCACCGCCGCGACCCCGACGCCCGCCAGAATCAGCTTCCGCAAATTTTCGCCCAAATCCAACATAAACAGCGCTCCCTTCACATTCGCCAAATCGGCGGATTGTTTGCATTTTGATTTTTGCGGCAGACAGCTGCCGTTTCTATGTTGATTCGCCGCGGAGGGGGCGCATTCCTGCAAGGAGGGGGATTTTTTCGCTTGACAATTTGGGGGATTTGTTTAGGAAGTGAAAATGCGCCGCCGGTAAGTGTGCCGACGGCGCGAGGGGGATTATTGGATGTAGGTGTAGCTGATAACGTTGTTTTGGGCGTACCGTGCAGCGTAGGAATTGCGCAGGACGCGGAGGGTGACATACGGGCAGTTGTAGAAGGCATTCGTGCCGATGCTGGTAACATTGCGGAGGTCGCCGACGGTTTTCAGCGCAGTGCAGTCACTGAATGCACGCGTGCCGATTTTTGTCACGCTGTTCAGACTGGTAATGCTCACAAGCGACTTGCAGCTGGCGAAAGCGCCCATCCCGATTGTCTGCGCTTTCGACATACTGCCTATTGTTTTGAGCGAACCGCAAGACAAGAATGCATGGTCTCCGATGCTCGTCACACTGCTTAGACTGCCCACGCTTGCAAGCGCACTGCAGTTAGCAAACGCGTTTTCACCGATTTGCGTCAGCTTCGGCATATTGCCGACGCTTATCAGCGAGGTGCAGCCTTGGAAAGCCCTATTTCCAAGGCTCGTCAAATAGTTCATGTTTCCGACACTTTCAAGCGAAGTGCAATTCGTAAATGCCCACTGGTCGATGCTGATGATGCTGCTCAAACTGCCCAAGCTCGTCAGTGAACGGCAGCCATAGAACGCGCTGTCGCCGATGCTCGTCACGCCACTAAGGCTGCTGACGTTCACAAGTGCACTGCAATTGCAGAAAGCTCTTTCTCCGATGGTGCGCAAGCTGCTCAAATTGTTCAATCGCTTGAGCGAACTGCAGCTGTGGAAAGCCCTCTTGCTGATGCTTGTCACACTGCTCAAGTCGCCCAAAGAGGTCAAACTGCTCGCGCCTTCAAACATGCTGTCCGGAATTACCGTCAAGCTGCTCAAGTTACCCACGCTCTTCAGCGCACTGCACTTATAGAACATCACTCTGCCACCGCTCGCCAATTTCGGCATATTGCCGACGTTTTGGAGCGAAACGCAGTACTCCGTTCTAATTGCCTGACCGTTGTCGTCATTGTATGTAAGCCCGGAGAAGATGCCTTGCCCCACGCTGGTGAGATTCGGCATGTTGCCAACACTCTGCAATTTCGTGCATCCCGTAAATGCCCATTCGCCGATGCTTGTCACGTTAGGCAGGTCGCCAATTTTCTGCAAGGCAGTGCAAGCGCTAAACGCATCGTTGCCAATATTGACCACGCTATTCAGCTTATCCACGTTCGTAAGGGAAGTGCAGTAAGCAAACGCATATTCACCAATATCCGTCACTTTGCCCATTGTGCCCATTGTTGTAAACGAACTGCATTCGTAAAAAGCGTAATCACCAATCGTCTCCAGTTTCGGCATATTGCCGATGCTTTTGAGAGAGACACAGCTATCTGTTCTAATTGCCTGACCAGCATCATCACGATATGTAATCCTGCCAAAAACACCTTTTCCAGTGCTTTTAAGGTTTTGCATATTTCCGACAGTTTCCAACTGTGTGCAGCCTGCAAATGCCCAATCATCAATACTCGTCATACTGGGCAAATCAGCAACCTTTTTCAAGGCAGTGCACCCTGCAAAAGCGTATTCACCAATACATGACACATTGCTCATGTTGTTAATACTTGCAAGCGAGGTGCATTTTGTAAACGCATATTCTTCTATACTCGTTGCAGTCTTTAATGCATCAATATTTACAAGCGAACTGCAATTATAGAATGCATGCTCTCCGATTGTCTCCAATTTGGGCATATTGCTAATGCTCTTCAAAGAAGCGCAAGCACCGAATGCCCACCTCTCGATAGTTTTTACGCTGGTCAACGCGCCCATCTTTGTAAGTGAAGTGCAGTTGTAAAACGCGCAGTCGCTGACCACTTCCAGTTTCGGCATATCACCAACGCCTTGGAGCGACGTGCAGTAGTCAGTTCTAATCAATTGACCGTCATCATCATACAACGAATAGTCTGCAAATGCTCTTTCGCCGATGCTTGTCAGATTCGGCATGTTGCCAACACTCTTCAAAGCAGCACAACCTGCAAATGCGTATTCGCCGATGCTCGTCACTTTGGGCAAATTGCCAATGCTCTTCAACACGATACAATCACCAAATGCGTAGCTCCCGATATTCGTAACATTGCCCAAGTCTCCGACGCTCGTAAGCGAACTGCAACGGCTGAATGCGCTGTCTCCGATTGTCGTTAGTTTCGGCATATTGCCAATGCTTTGGAGAGACGTGCAGTAGTCGGTTCTAATCTTCTGCCCGTCATCATCATAGAGTGTGTATCCTGCAAAAGCACCGTGGGCAAGGCTCGTCACATTCGGCATATTGCCAACGCTCTTCAACGCAGCACAGCCGGCAAATGTCCATTCGCCGATGGTTGTAACTTTTGGCAGATTGCCGATACTCTGCAAGGAAATACAGCCCGCAAAGGCACGCTTGCCGATATCCGTCACATTGCTCAAGTCGCCAACACTCGTCAGTGAACTGCAGTAAGTAAACGCATATTCACCAAGACTTGTCACATTGCCCAGATTGCCAACACTCGTCAGCGACGGGCAAGTAGAGAAAGCCATGTTCCCAATGCTCTTTACTTTGTTCAGATTATCCACTTTTTTGAGTGAAGTGCATTTGTAAAACGCACGATTGCCAATGCTTGTTACATTGGTCAGCTTGCCCACATTCTCAAGCGAAGTGCAGCCATCAAATGCGCTTGCGCCAATGCTCATCGCACTGTTCAAGTCACCCACAGACACCAGATTCGTTAAGCCCTGAAATAAGTTTTCCGGAATTTCCTTCAAGCTGCTCAGGTTGCCAACGCTCACAAGCGAAGTGCAGCCATTAAACGCATACTCTCCAATGCTGGTTACGTTGTTCAAGTTGCCTATGCTCTTAAGTGAAACACACTCATAGAACGTCCAAGGCGCAATGCTCGTCATGTTATACAGGTTGCCAACACTCACAAGTGATTCACAGAAAGCAAATGCATACTCGCCTATGCTTTCCACACTGCTCAAGTCGCCTACATACTCAAGCGCACCGCAATATGCAAACGCTGTATCGCCTATATTTGTTACACTGCCGAGTGTATCCACGCGTTTAAGCGCACGGCAATCAAAAAACGCATTCACACCTATTGTTTTCACATTGCTTAAGTTGCCCACATGTTCAAGTGCACTGCAACCATCAAACGCACCATATCCAATGCTCTCCAGCTTCGGCATATTCCCAATGCTTTTCAGTGAAGCACAATAATTAGCGCCAATCCAGTTGTCATCGTCATCATAAATACCGCTGCCGCCAAAAGCGCTATCCTCAATATACTTCAAATTCGGCATATTGCCAACGCTCGCCAGCGAACTGCATCCAGCAAACGCGCTTTTTCCGATGCTCACTAAGCAGGGCAGGTCGCCAATTTGCTTTAAGGAAGCGCAACGTTCAAAGGCAGATTCAGCAATGGTCGTCAAACTATTCAAACTGCCTACACTTGTAAGCGAATTGCAATAATAAAACGCAGCGTAGCCGATTGTCTCTAATTTCGTTCCGTTTTCAATGCTTTCCAGTTTCGTGCAGCCCAAAAATGCCCCCTCGCCAATGCTTGTCACGCTGTTCAGGTTGCCAACCCGTTCAAGCGCCGTACAGCCACTGAAGGTAGACTCGCCGATTTGCCCCAGCTTCGGCATATCGCCAATCTGTTTCAGCGATGCGCACGCGGCAGTGCCCGCCTCTTTTCCATTTTCCAAGACGATAATATTCGCAAACGCCCCGTCGCCAAGGCTCGTCAAATTCGGCATATCGCCGATGCTTTCCAAGGAACTGCATCCGGCAAAGGCATGGTCGCCGATGCTCGTCACATTGCGCAGGTCGCCCACACTCGCCAGCGAACGGCAATAAACAAAAGCCGTATCGCCAATCGTGCGCACATTGCTCAAGCTGCCGATGCTCGCCAGCGAACGGCACTTGAAGAACGCTCGCTCACCGATGGTTGTCAAGCTGTTCAGATTGCCGACATGTTTCAGGGCATGGCAGGAAACCGTTGTGACTGCGCCAGTTGCTTCATCCGTAACCGTCAGTTCCGCAAACGCATAATTCCCGATAGTTTGCAGCTTCGGCATATCTCCAATACTCTCCAGCGCCTCGCACCCACTGAACGCATACTCCCCGATGCTCTCCAGCTGGTTCATGTCCCCCAGCCGCACCAGCGCTGTGCACCCGTCAAACGCATGGTTGCCAATCTTCGTCAGCCCGGCCGGCAACTCAATCTCCTGCAAATTCGTGCAGCCCGAAAAGGCGTAATCGCCGATTTCCGTCACGCCGTCGGGAATCTTCACGCGCTCAAGGCTCGTGTCGCCCGCAAAGGCGTAGTCCTCAATCCGCTTCACCCTCGCCGGAATCGTGTATGTCGCCGGATTCCCGCCGCTCTGCCCGTCCGCATCCTCCGCCAGCGCGGGAACCATCAGGCAGCCGCCCGCCAGAAGCCCGGTCAGCGCAAGGGTCAACAGTTTTTTAGCCTCCATAATTGTCAGCTCCTTTCTGTATTTCCATTATACAACACTTATGTCATTTGTCAATCATTTTTCATACTTTCTGCGCGCTTCTCCCGCGTTTTTTCTCCCCCGAAGCCCTTGCACAAATCCCCCGCGTGATGTACAATAAAGCCGAAGCGTGATTCACGCAAGAGTAGGAGGAGGAAACACTATGGCGATTACCACCCGCGCGTTCGGCACGACCCAAGACGGCCAGAACGTGACGATGTATACCTTGACGAACCAGTCCGGCGCGTCCGTGTCCATGCTTGACCTCGGCGCGATTGTGACCAATATCCTCGTGCCGGACAAGAGCGGCAAGCTGGCGGACGTTGCCCTCGGCTTCGATACGCTGGCGCATTATGAGGGCGGCCACGGCGCGATGGGCGATACCATCGGGCGCTTCGCGAACCGCATCGGCGGTGGCTGCTTCACCCTCGACGGCACGGAATATCACCTCTACCAGAACGACGGCGAAAATACCCTGCATGGCGGCAAAGCCGGCTTCCAGAAGAAGGTCTGGCAGGCGACGCCCGTCGCGGGGGATACGGTGGATTCCGTCAAGTTCCACTACGTTTCCGCCGATATGGAGGAGAACTTCCCCGGCAATCTGACGGCGGACGTGACCATCTCGTGGGACGACGACTGCAACCTGACGTTCCACTATCAGGCGACGACCGACAAGGCGACCGTCATCAACATGACGAATCACACCTATTTCAACCTCGCCGGCTACGACCACGGCACCGTGCGCGACCACGCCATCTACATCGACAGCGACGTGGTGACGGCGGTGGACAGCGGGCTGATTCCGACGGGCGGCTACATGCCTGTCAGCCAAACACCGCTTGACTTGCGCGAGGAGATACTCATCGGCGACGGGCTTGACTGCATGAACGAGTGCGTGCCGATGCGCTACGCCAAGGGCTACGACTGCAACTACGTCCTGCGCAAGGGCAGCGCAATGGGGCTGTGCGCGTGCGTGCACCACGAGGAATCCGGCCGCACGATGGAGGTCATCACCGACCAGCCCGGCGTGCAGTTCTACACCGCCTGCACCACCGATTACGCGGATGGCAAGGGCGGAATGCACTATCTGCCCTACTCCGGTCTGTGCCTGGAAACGCAGCACTACCCGGATGCGCCGAATCACCCGAATTTCCCGACGACGACGCTGCGTCCCGGCGAAATCTACGACACGACGACCATCTACGCCTTCCGCGTCGATGCGTAATTCAAAGTGAACTGATTGCGGAGCGGCTTTTGCGGCTGCTCCGTTTTTTTTGCACCCCAAACCGCCTTTTCGCATAGGCTGAATCGGGGTGAAAACATGACCATCGACGAATTTCTGACGAATGTACGGCGGATTCAGGCGGCTGATCCGCGCTACCGATTGGGGCGCGACGGCTCGGACGGCTACTGCGACTGCATCGGGCTGGTCATCGGCGCGATTCGCCGCAGCGGTGGGCAGTGGCGCGGCATCCACGGCACAAACTGGACGGCGCGCAACGCCATGCACGACTTGAATCCCCTGCGCGGCGCGGGGCAGCTCCAGCGCGGCGAACTCGTCTTTCGCGCGCACGAACCCGGCGCGAAGGGGTACGCCCTGCCGAGCCGATACGCCTCCTCCGCCGACCGCCGCGACTACTACCACGTCGGCGTCGTCATGCAGACGAACCCGCTGCGGATTCTGCACTGCTCCGGCGGCGGCGTGAAGGCGGACACGAGCGTGACCCGCTGGCAGTTTCACGGGATGCTGACGATGTTCGCGGGGCGGATGGGGCTGATGCAAATCGGCGATTCCGGCGACGCGGTGAAAGGCTTGCAAAGCGCGCTGATGGCGGCGGGCTTCCCCCTGCCCCTGCACGGCGCGGACGGCGATTTCGGCGCGGAAACCGAACAGGCGCTCCGCCAATTCCAGCAGAAAAGCGGTTTGAGCGCATCTGGCGCGGCAGACGCGGAAACGCTGGCGGCGCTTCGGCTTTTGAACGGATAAGCAAGCAGGGCAGTCCGCTTTTTATGCCGACCGCCCTGTGTTTTGATGCAATTTTGCTGATTATGCCAGCTTGTCCGCCGCCGCACGGCACGCCGCCAGCGCGTCGTCATCCGGCGCATCCTGACAAATCACCGTATCGACGATATTCAGCCCCGCGTTATCACGCTTCCAAATGTCCATCCACTCGCCGCCGCCCCAGCCGTAGCTGCCGAACAGCACAACCTTCTTGCTGCCCAGCACGGGCGCAACCGCGTTCCACATCGGCTCGAACTCGTCCTCTTCCAGCTGCTCCGCGCCCATCGCGCTGCATCCGAAAGCGAACGCGTCGTAGTTTGCCGCCTTATCGGCAGTAAACTCGCTCGCAGTGAAGAGATCCGCGTGCGCCTGATTCGCAATGGCCTCCGCCATCTGCTGCGTGTTGCCCGTGCCCGACCAGTAAATAACCGCAATCTTGCTCATGAGAAAAACTTCCTTTCAATGTCGTCCTATTTTCAAGCGAGGATGAGCAGATGGCTCAGGCGGATGCAGAAAATAGGAAATTATGCGCGGACGGTCAGCCGTTCAAGCGGCCATCCGGCGCGGAAAAGCGTCTGGTATGCCGCGCGGCACGCCTTGTAGCGCTGGAAAACGCGCATTGCTTCGCACTCGTTCGTGTATGCCTTCCAGCATCCGCTGCATCGGCAGCCGCGCCCGCCGTCGCGCATGAACGCGATGACGTCGCTCAAGGGGTAGCCGAGGAAAACACCGATTTCGTGCGGGAAGCAGGGCGATTCCGCCAAGCGCTGCCGCAGGAACGCCAATGCGCCATCGGGTGATGTGTCCCCGTAGCCCATTGCCCGCAGAAACGCCTGAACATCCGCCTGTGCAAGCAGCGCCGCGAGCGCCTCCTGCCGATAGACGTACACCAGCGCGCGCTCCTGCTGCACTCGCAGGATGGTCAGCGACACGCCGCGCGATTCAAGCGCCGCCTGCACGCGCCGGAACTCCGCGCGAAAGCCCGTCGCATCCGTGCAGGACGAGGTGAACAGGCTGCCGACCTTCATATTCGCCAGCGTCGGGGAGCCGTGGTCAATCAGCGCGCGTTCCAGCATGATGGTGTCCTCCTGCATGTTAGTTTTGGCTAACACGGATATTTTACAGGATAATGGGTGGTTTGTCAAGCGAAAAAGTGCCTCAATGGGCGGAATTCGCGACATTGAGCGGAAAAGGAAAACGAAAAAGTAACGAAAAAGCTGCCTCCGATGCTTTCAGAGGCAGCCTGCTTATTTTTTTTTTTGGAAATTACACCGTCTCGCACGCATCCGCGTAGAACGCGTTCATCGCGTCCTCCGTCGGGAAGTTCGCGACGTACATCATGTTGCCCATCGCGCCCGACAAGGCGTCCGGCACACGGCCGACCATCTTCATCTGCGCGGCGTACTTCGTCATCAGCTGCTCGTGCGACAGGCGGAAGTGCTTGCCGTCGCGGCGACCCGCAAATGCGCAGAAGGCGTGCTCACCCTGCGGCATCAGCGTGCTGTCATAGGCAATCATGTCCGCCCAGATTTTGTACACGTCGGTCGAGTTGGCAAAATTCATCATGTCCGGCGAAAAGCCGCCGCACGGCCGCATGTTGACCTCCAGCGCAACCACGTCGCCCTTCTTGCCCATCGACGGCTGATCCTCGGTCAGGCGGAAGAACTCGAAGTGCACGAACCGGCTGCGCACGCCAAAGGACTTCACCGTCGCGCGCCCCGCCTTGCGGACATCATCGTGCAAATCCTTGACGATGTAGTACACGGAGTTGTCGTCGTTGTTCACAATGTCCATGATAGAGATGGGACTGACGTTGCCCGTCTCGAAAATCGGTTCGCCCTTGCTGTTGATGATGGCGTCGTAGCTGTTGACTTCGGCGTGGATAAACTCCTCCATAATATAGGAGACTTCCGGCTCTTTGACGATGAGGAAGTGGCGGAGGTCATCGTCGCTGGACAGCTTGTAGGTGTGGGACGCGCCCACGCCGTTATCCGGCTTGACAATGACGGGGTAGCCAACTTCGCTGATGAACGCTTTGCAGCCATCGAAATTATCCACCATATGGTAGCGCGCCGTCGCGATGCCGACCTTCTGATAGTATTCCTTCATCTTGGACTTGAACTTGATGCGCGGCATATCGCTGACTTGGAAGCCGCTGGTGATGTGGAAATCGGTACGGAGCATGGCATCGCGCTCCAGCCAGTATTCGTTGTTGCTCTCCAGCCAGTCGATACGGCCGTATTTGCTGATGAAGAACGCGACGGCGCGGTACACCTCGTCGTAATTCTCCAAGCTGCCGACCTTGTAGTATTCGTGCAGGGCGCTCTTGAGTTCGGGCAGGAGGGTATCATAGGGCTGATCGCCGATGCCGAGGACGCGCAGCCCGTTATTGCGCAGCTGGCGGCAGAACTGCCAGTAGTTGACGGGGAAATTGGGGGAAATGAAAACGAAATTCTTCATAGTTTGTTTCATCCTTTTGCTTTTACTGAGCCGAAGGTTCATTGGATAAACACGCGGGCATTGCCTGAAAGTGTTACCAACTCAATCGCGAAATGGGTGTCGAGAGGGTCGAAGACCCTTCGTGGGTGCAGGGCAAATGAAACGGGACGAAGTCCCCCTGCCGGAGTCCAGAGGCAGAGCCTCTGGCGCCTCCCCACTTACAGGATATGCGGGACATGATACGCCACTTGCTGATACCACCAGTCCCAGTCGTGCTTCACATCGTAGCCCCAAATGTCGAACCAGACGTGAATGTCCTTCTGCGCACAAATGTCGCGCAGGCGGAATGTGCTCTCCGGCACTTCCCACGCGCCCCTGTCTCTTATACACATCTG
>OJRT01000258.1_pt1 | contig 29677 bp, 25 predicted proteins | sample 1599281 | NCBI WGS metagenome assembly OJRT01 (sample SAMN03922458, study PRJEB24848) | human gut metagenome | isolation source: stool sample | host: Homo sapiens | place: Germany | collected 2009-11 | reverse complement strand
ACTTCGCAGAAAAGCATGGGATGTTCCAGTATGAGTATTATGTGGATGACGGCTATACGGGCCGCAATTTCAATCGTCCCTCGTTCCAGCGCATGATCGCTGACATTGAGACGGGGAAAATCGGCTGTGTCATCACGAAAGACCTATCGAGGCTCGGCAGGAATTATATCGAAGCTGGAAGCTATATCGAAATCTTTTTCCCCAAACACAATGTGCGCTATATCGCCGTCACGGACGGCGTGGACAGCCTGACCCGTCAGGAAATGGACATCACGCCCTTTAAGAATATCCTGAACGATATGTACAGCCGGGATATTTCCAAAAAGGTGCTGGCGGGACGCATGACCCGTTCCCGGCAGGGAAAGTTCTGCGGCGGACAGCCGCCTCTTGGCCTGATGCGCGACCCGGAGGACAAAGGACATCTGATCCTTGACCCGGAAACAGCGCCGGTGATCCGAAAAATCTATGATATGGCACTGGACGGCTGGGGCTGTATGCGGATCGCAAAGCAACTCATGGATGATAAAATCCCCATTACCAGAGTAAAAAGCAATACAGAATGTGACGTGAACTACTATTCATGGGGGAGCGCAAGGATCAGCCATATCCTGCGGAATCCCTTTTATAAGGGCGCACATCTTGTCTGCCGGACACATCAGAAAGGCATCCGCTCCAATACCTATGACATTATCCCTCGTGAGGACTGGGAGGTGATTGAGGGCTGCCACGAAGCGATTGTGACACCGGAGGAATGGGAACAGGTGCAGGAAATCATTGACCGCAGGCCCACCATTATGAAAGGCAACGCCTGCCCCTTCTATAACCTGTTCCACGGGCTTGTCTACTGTGCCACCTGCGGGAAGTCTATGCAGGTGCGGTATGAAAAGGTCGGCAGAACCGGCAAAAACCGTTTCACCGGCGAGATGCGAGAGCCGATTGACAAGGCATACTATATCTGCCAGACCTACAACCGACTGGGTAAGAACGCCTGTACCAGCCACAAGATTGAAGCAAGGGATTTATATAATCTGGTGCTGAAGGATATACAGGAACTGGCGGCGCAGGCCATGAAGGACGCCGATGCGTTCTACCAGCGGCTCAGCAGCCGGATGGAGCGCCGGTATCTGGTGGACGCTTCCCAGACAGAGAAGGAACGGAAACGGCTGGAAGCCCGGAATCAGGAAATTGACGGGATGTTTTTGAGCCTGTACACCGATAAGGCCAAAGGCGTCCTGACCGAACAGCGGTTTATGAAGCTGACGGCGGCGCTGGAACAGGAGCAGGAAGCCAACCAGAAGCGCCTGCACGATCTGGCGGTGATGCAGAGCCGGGCGGACGCACAGGAAAGCGAAGTCCGCACCTTTATCAAGGAAATCCGGCGCTATGCCACGATTGAGGAACTGGACGAGTCCGTACTGAACCGACTTATCAGCAAGATTTTAATTGGCGAAGTCAAGAAGGTGGACGGACAGAAGGTGCAGGAAGTCAGGATCGTTTATAACTTTGTCGGGGAAATCCCGGAGATTGCCGCGTAAATAGTTTGCCCCATCTCTCTTTTTTGAGGGATGGGGCTTTTACTATATTTTTCAATGTTTATCTTTTATTAGCCGTATTAATCTTGCCGTAATCGTTCTACTACAGTATGCTTTTGGGATACTTGCCCTGTTATGATAGGAATTGTGATTCCCAGCAGAGCAAACAGAGGGATAATCAACAAGAATGGCGTCAGGTTCAGGTGATAGGTAAAGAACCAGAACAGCCCCTCCACTGCCTGGAAGGCCACCGGCCCCAGCGCCAGCGTCAGCAGCAGAGCAAGTCCTGCCGCTCCAAGAGCGTATAACAAGCCCTCCCAGATCAACATGGAACGCATCTGTTTCCCGGTCATGCCCACGGCCTGGAGCACTGCCAGTTCCCTCTGTCGGGCAATGATGCCAGTAAGGATGGCGTTGAAGAAGTTCAGCACACCCACCAGTCCCACGATGAAGCTGAGGGTGCCGCCCAGCAACAGGAACATGGAACGCATACTCTCAAACTCCCCGGCGTAGGTGGCCTTGCTCTCGTAATCCAGCTCCGGGTTGACATTCTCCGTGTAGTCTTGGAGGAACGCCTCCATATCCCCATTGGCCTCGTCCGTGGTGTCGAAGGCGTAGTACATGACGCTGTTCGTGCCGGTGTCCTGGACAAAGGTCTGGTCGTTGAGGATAAACTCATCACTGCCGTAGTAGCGGTAGCTTAGCGCGAAGGGTACCGTCACCAGGGCGGCCACGGTGTAGTCCACGTCCCGGTACTCTACCGGTCGCTCCACCCAGTTGGCGCCGTCTGGCACATCCTCCAACATGGGCCAGACCTCGCCAGTGTCCGGGTCGTAGTATTCGGATGTTTCCACATAGCGCAGGGTCACGGTGTCCCCCAGCCGGGCCCAGTGGGAGTCCATGTCAGCATTGCCGTAGTCATCCTCTGCGTACACTGCGGCTATGGCCCGGGTGCCCGGCTCATAGAGGGCAGATAAGTCCCCTTCCAGTACGGTCAAGTGGTCCAGCGCAAAAGCACTCATGCCGGAGATCTGAACACTGTCGGCCAGCAGACCGGCGTCATTTTTGTCCGTCAGCCGGATCAAGTTGTCCAGTTGCTCCGGGGTATAGAAGTACCCCTTGTTCTGCCGGAACCAGTCCTCGGTGACATACTCCAGCATAGGGGAGGTCTGTCCATACACCACGCCGCTGCCGGTGATGCCACCCTGTGCGTCGATGTCCTCCATGACCTGCCGGGGCACGCCCATGTCATTGGAAAAGCCCACCGTGGCGGTTTGGAATTTCCCCGCGTTGGCCACGATGAAATCGCTGGCCGTGAAGTTAGCCACATACTTGTCCATATCAAAGCCACCCGCAAAGTTGACCGTCACAGTGAGCAACACCACCGCAAGGGACAACGAAAGGATGGTCACCACGGTTTTGCCGCGACTTCTGCCCAGATTGGCCCAGGCCATGGTGAATGGAGTTACCTTCCGGGCCTTCCGACCCTTAGCACGGGTTTTCATACTGCCGCCCTCGGTGTAGCGCACCGCCTCCACCGGGGAAACTTTCGCCGCCATTTTCCCCGGTTTCCGGCAGGAGAGCAGCACCGTGAACAGAGCAAACAGGGCGGCAATCAGGAATATCCAGGGACTAATCGAGGTTACAGCCATTACCCCATTGAGCCGGGCTACGATCACCGGCGTCAGCCGGCCGCCTATGAGCCAGCCGATCACCAGACCGATGGGAATACCGGCGGCGGAGAGAGCCAGGGCCTGGATGCGGATGATCCGCCGCAGTTGCCGGGGCGTTGTGCCGATAGTCTTGAGTAGGCCGTAGAACCGGATGTCCCCAGCCACGGAGATTTGGAACACATTGTAGATGATGAGGTAGCCGGTAAAGATGATGAGAAGGGCCACTGCGGCGATGGCAACTACTGTCATCGGGTCAACGATATCGGATATCCGTGCCCCGGTGTAACCCCAGTTGACGCCGGTGTCGACGTAGTCATCACCGGCGGTCTCGCTCTGATAGCCGTGGTTGGCCAGAATCTGATCCAAGTCCTCCTCGATGTGGCGGGAACCGCTTTTCAGCATCACATCCAGGCTCCATGTGCCGGTTATCCCGTCAGCAGAGGTTTCTGGGTCTACTCCCACCTGGTCGAGAACCGCGTCCACCCGGCTCTCGGGGATGAGAATGTGATCGGCCACGATGGCCTCGTCGTATTCCCACCAGCCGGATAGGGTAAAGGTCTGGGTGGTCTCATGGCCGTCTACGTCAAAGGTGACGGTGAACTGCGCCCCGATCTCCGGCTCGATTCCCAGCAGCTCCAGCACATGGGTGTCGGTGGCGGCCTCGTCGGTGCCCTCGGCGGGCAGGCTACCCTTCACCGGGTCGCAGTACATCCAGTGGGCCTCGTTGGCATCGGCGTAGCTCACCTCCACATGGGACTTATTGAAGGGCGCGTCCATAGGCATCCCCAGGAAACGCCGCTCGCCCCACGCCTCGATGAGGGGATCGTCCCGCAGGTCCTCGGCCTGCTCTTCGGTCAGATACTTGAACCCTCCGTGGGAGAAGCCGCCCACCTGGCGGAAATTGCTCTGCTGGAAGCCCTCGTTGATGGACAGGGCAATGGTGAACAGGGATGTGAACAGCACCGCCGTCAGGGCGATGGCTGCGATGGCGATGAGGTTGCGGGTGCGGCTGGCCTGCAAGCTCTTCCAGGCAAGATGGCGAATACACCTTCCGTTGGAAACTTTCATGGTGCTCACCTCCTTACCGTGTCACGATCCGGCCATCTTCGATGCGAACGATTCGGTCGGAAAGTTGGGCGATTTCCTCGTTGTGTGTAATCATGACCATGGTTTGTGAAAATTTCCGGCCCGTCACTTTCATCAAACTCAGCACATCCTGGCTGGTGCGGCTGTCCAGATTGCCGGTGGGTTCGTCTGCCAAAAGAATGGCGGGCTTGGTAGCCAGGGCACGGGCAATGGCCACTCGTTGCTGCTGGCCGCCGGAGAGCTGGCTGGGCAGATTGTCCAGCTTCTTCTCCAGACCCAGGGCGGAGACTACCTGGTTCACATAATCCTCATCTACTTTGCCGCCGTCCAGCTGGATGGGCAGGACAATGTTCTCCCGCACAGTGAGCACCGGCACCAGGTTAAAGCTCTGGAACACGAAGCCGATCTTCCGGCGGCGGAAGATGGTGAGGGCCTCGTCCTTCAGAGAGAAAATATCCTTGCCGTCTACAATAACGGTGCCGTTGGTGGGCCGGTCCAGCCCGCCCAGCATGTGGAGCAGGGTGGATTTGCCTGAGCCACTGGTGCCCACGATGGCCACGAATTCCCCATCCTCCACCGCGAGGTCCACCCCGTCCAGGGCTTTCACCAGGGTGTCTCCTTTGCCGTAATATTTCTTTAACTTCTTGGTTTCCAAAATTTTCATCGTGTATTCCTCCAGAAAAAAGTCTGTATTGCCTTTTGACAATACAGACTTTACCACAACATTCTTTCTTGAGCCTTTCTCAAATCTAACAGAGTTGAAAGATTTCACATTTTTTATACCCCACTTAATTCGCGTGGCAGATACAACGAGAAAGTACTCCCACTTCCAGGGATAGAAGATACTTTGATATAACCGCCTTGAAGGGTCAAAATCTTCCGGGTCAGGTAAAGTCCCAGCCCCAGGCCCTCGGCGGTACGTGTCCCTGCGCCTCGATAGAAACGGTTAAAGATTTCTCCCTGCTCCCCCTCAGGGATACCAGGACCAGTGTCCGTTACATCTACTCGGCAAAAGGACCCCAACATTTGGGCGGAGACTGTTACTGTTCCACCGGCAGGCGTGTACTTTACCGCATTATTGACTACATTGCCGAGGGCTTCACTTGTCCATCTGAGATCAAAGGCTGCCGCGCCTTCCAATGAGATTGCCCGCAGCGCAATTCCTTTTTTCTGCGCCGCAGGTTCTTCCTGCTCAATCACCTCTTCCAGCAGAGCCCTTACCGAATGCTGCGACGGAGCCGGAACCACAATACCGGTTTCCAATCTGGAAGCCTTCACCAGATTTTGAATTAAAAATGACAGTTTTTCTCCCTGCGTCATGAGCGCACGAACTTGTTCCCGCTGCCGGGGCGGTAAATCACTTTCCAGCAAAAGTGATGCATATAAAAGCAGATTAGCGATCGGTGTGCGTGTTTGGTGAGATATATCGGCAATCAGTGCCTTTACCGCCGCCTGCTCTCCTGCAATCATCTTTTGCGCATGAGCAGAGCCACGCAGAAACCGGGCCAGCTTTCCCTCTAAAGCAGACAGTTCCGTTTCATCGAACCGATCCTCAGAAAATCCCCCGGCAATAGCACGATCCAGCAGGGCGTTCAACCGCCGGAAAGTGCGTCGCCGGGATGCCAACTGCCAGAGTCCGAAAGCCGCCCCGACGATAGCCAAGGTCAGAAAAATCCACGCTGATACAGTCATTTTCCTGCCTCCCAGGTGTAGCCCACCCCATACACTGTTTTAATGGGAGCATCCCCCAGTTTTATGCGCAGCCGCCGCACCGCCACCGACAGGGCGTTTTCATCCACAAACTCGCCGCCGTCCCACACCTTTTCCAGCAGCAGCTCGCGGGGCAGGGTGCGGCCGCGGTTTTCCACCAGCAGCCGCAGCAGTCGCTGTTCCGTCTTGGAGAGGTCGATGATGGTACCATCTTTGGAAAACTCCAGCTGCGCAAAGTCAAATATAAAACCATTTAGTTCTATACGATCCGGCTTTACCGGGGCGGAGCGCCGCAACTGGGCATTTACTCTGGCTCGGAGTACTGCCAAGGAGAAGGGCTTGGTGATATAATCATCGGCCCCGGCTTCCAGGCCGGTGACTTCATCAAGCTCCAGGTCATTTGCCGTAAGCAAAATTGCAGGCGTAAAGCTACCATTCTGCCGTAGTGTCCGCAGCAGTTCCAGTCCACTGCCATCCGGCAGGTTGATATCAAAAATCAGCAAGTCAAAGGCCGTACTCTGCAAAATACCGGTTGCCTGACACCTGGTGCTGCAATGGGTTACGGTGCAGCTTGACGTTTCAAGAGCCATACAGATCCCGCGCCCCAGCGCTTCATCATCCTCTAAAAGTAAAATTTGACTCACCTTTGTGCCCTCCCTTGCTTTGTTCTGCCATCAACCGGCTTTACCGCATTCTTTGGTATCAGCCAAATGGTAGCCATTTTCACAGCACCGGGAATTCGCCCATCGACGCAGTAATAATTGATTTGGCGGGACGAAATGCCCCATTTTTTGCTTGCTTCTTTAAGCGTCATGTAGTCCATATTTGTACCTCCGACAATATTTCTTATTATATTTCATCCGCTCGAAGAATACAAGGAACAAAAAATGAAACTGAATTCAGGCAAGCACGATGAGAGAAAATTCTCATCGTGCCTGCCTTTTTAAATTCACCACTTGACATTGTGGCAAAGACCTGATGACCATTGACGAGGTACGAAAATTGGACACCCATAAAGCGATCTTGTTTATACGAGGGGAAGATCCTGTACTGGACAAAAAGTACAACATCAAGCGCCACCCCAACATTAAGCTGACGACGGACGGCAAGGCAAAGCCTTATATCCATAAGCCGCTGGGCGCGCCGGATTACGCACTGCCTGACCTGCCCTATGCGTTCAAATCACTGGACGATTATGATTTTATTGACGTGGAGGAACCTGAACATGAATTATCTGAAAAAGAAAAAGATTTCAAACCCGACAAGACTGAGTAAGGTGAAAAAATGCTATTGGACGGCGGCTGGGGCTGCTGCCCTCTGCCTTTGCTGCGTTACGCCTGCGATGGCGGCGGGCGGCGATCCGCTGGATATTGTCAATAACCTTTCCGATTTTATCTTCAGCATCATCAAGGCGCTGGGCGTGATCATTCTCGGCTGGGGCATTGTGCAGGTGGGTATGTCGATCCAGTCCCACGATGCCAGCCAGAGAACGCAGGGCTTCCTCTGCCTGTTTGGTGGCTTAATGATCGCCTTTGCAAAGGAAATTCTGACCGCCATCGGCGCGATCTGATAAAAAGAGCCGGGAGATACTGCCTTGCGGCGGATCTCCCGGCTCCTTTGTGGGAGGTGATTTTCATTTGGATAACAACTGGATCGTAGAAAACCTGACCAACGCCTTTGGCGTTTGGAATAGTAAAATGACGGAAATGTGGTCACTGCTGACGGAATCGCCCCAGACCTTCAAGGGCGGCACCATCTGGCAGACCATTGTGACCATCAATGGCGGGGTGCAGGCCATAGGCTACGGCTTGCTGGTGCTGTTTTTTGCCATTGGCATCTTCCGCAGCTCTGCCAGCTTTCGGGAATTCCAAAGGCCCGAGCAGGTCTTGCGGCACTTCATTTATTTTGTGTTGGCGAAGCTGGGAATTACTTACGGGATGGACTTGTTGGTAAATGTTTTTGATGTGTGCAACGGAATTGTGGCAACGACGGCGGGCAGCATCGGCGGCTTGACCGGCGCATCCGTGGCGCTGCCGCAGGAGATCGCGGACGCCATCGGAGATGTGGGCTTTTTGGCAAGTATCCCCCTTTGGCTGGTGACGCTGCTGGGGAGCCTATTTATTACGGTGCTGGCCTTCATTATGATCCTCACCGTCTATGGGCGCTTTTTCAAAATCTATATGTATGCCGCACTGTCCCCGGTGGCACTGGCATCCTTTGCCGGAGAGGGGACTTCCCATTTCGGCAAGGCGTTTCTGCGGAGTTATGTGGGCGTGTGCATGGAAGGGGCGGTAATCGTTCTGGCCTGCATCATCTTTTCGGCTTTTTCCTCCAGCGGTACGCCGGTGGTGGATAGCAGTGCGTCCGTGGTGACGCAGGTGTGGAGCTATTTGGGCGAGGTTGTGTTCAATCTGCTGGTGCTGGTGGGCCTGGTCAAATCAGCCGACCACATCGCAAAGGAAATGCTTGGATTATAAAGGAGACGTTTATGGATAATTACCGTGAGAAGATCGTCCGTATCGTGGAGCGAGAGCTGAAACGAACGGAAGAGTATCAGCAAAGACGCGACGAGTACGGCAACGAGGAGTACATTTTGGGCTGTATCATGGTTAAGGGCGATGCTTTTCCTAAAGAGGTGATCGCTCATGCATTTGTTGAGGATATGGGGCTTGAGCTTCAATTTCAGATTTGGAGAGACGAGCCGCGAGTCAGACAGATGCAGGCCATGTGGTATGACTTGACTTTGTTTGATGTGGAAGGAGACTTCTTTGGAAAGCTGGAGCAAGGATACTTGATTTTATCGGTATCTGATCTTTTCCATTGCACCGCTTGGAATGCAACGGAATATCTGGCTGATGAGCAGAATCGAGATAAGGAAAATTCCTGCTGGAAGGGAATGCAAAGGTATCTGAACTATTGTAAAAAGCACGGCATCACAAGAAATTATCTGGTGAAAAAAGAAGAGTACGACGGAATAGATGCTATGAAGTTTTACGACAAGTCAGCCGTTGCCAAATTTGAGAAGAACAGAAAAACGCAGGATCGGTGCCGCTGACGAGGATTAAAACTATACATTTTATTAAATAGACAGGAAAAGCAAGTAGCCCATCGCTACTTGCTTTTCTTTTTTAGGAGATTGATTATGGAAATCAAAATCAACAAGGAGATTCGCGCTTATCGTGAAACGCTCTTTTTCGGCCTGTCCGTGCGGCAATTTGTCTGCTCCGTTTTGGCGGTGGGCGTTGCTGTGGCGCTGTATTTCACCCTGAGCCAAGTGTTGGACCGGGAAACGGTGAGTTGGGTGTGCATCGTTGGCGCGGCTCCCGTGGCCGCTGCGGGCTTTTTTCAGTACAACGGCCTCACGCTGGAGCAATTCTTGTGGGCGTGGCTGAAATCCGAGGTCATCATGGCAGGCAAGCGTGTCTGGAAAGCGGAAAACTACTATGAAGAAGCGATGAAACGCGAGGTGAAGAAACATTGATCTTTTTCAAGCATCGGCGCAGCGCAGAACGGGACACTTTTTCCGTTCCCCGCAGTGTCCAGAAATCCATTCCCATCAAACGTATTTATCAAGACGGTGTGTTTCAGGTAAGCGGCAAGTTTTCAAAAACTTGGCGCTTTTTTGATGTCAATTATGCCGTGGCCTCCCCGGAAAAGCAGCGGGAACTCTTTATGACCTACTGCTCCTTCCTGAACTCGCTGCCCATCGGAGCCACGGCAAAGATCACGCTCTTTAACCGTCAGCTCAATCAAAAGGACTTCGGTCGGACACTGCTCATGCCCATGCAGGGGGACCGCCGTGATCTCTACCGGAACGAGTATAACGCGCTTGTGTTGGGTAAGGCGGCGGAGAGCAACAATCTCATTCAGGAGAAGTACATCACCGTTTCGGCGGAGAAGAAAAGCGTGGAGGAGGCCCGCGCATTCTTCTCCCGTGTTGGAACTGATCTCACTACGGGACTTTCCCGTATGTCCTCCAGCGTCCGGGAGATCACGGTCAATGACCGCCTGCGGCTTCTGCATGACTTCTATCGCCCCGGCGAGGAGCAGCTATTCCGGTTCAATTTGGAGGACACCATGCGAAGGGGACATGACTTCCGGGACTGCATCGCCCCGGACTGTATTTCCTTTCAAAAAAATCACTATGAGTTGGGCGATCATGTGGGGCGCACCCTGTTCCTGCGGGAATATGCCAGCTTCATTTCCGATGAGATGATCACGGAGCTGATGGACTATCCCCGGAACATGATGCTCTCCATCGACATTATCCCTGTGGCGATGGACGAAGCAGTGAGCGATATTCGCAAGCGCATTATGTCCGTGGAATCGGATATTACCCGCTGGCAGCAGCGGCAGAATCAGAACAACAATTTTACCGCCAATATCCCCTATGACTTGGAGCAGATGCGGAGCGAAACGAAGGAGTTTATGGACGACCTCATGAGCCGCGACCAGCGTATGATGCTGGCACTTGTCACGCTGACGCATTTGGCGGACAACCTCGAACAGCTCGACCAGGACACTGAAGCACTGCAAGCCATTGGGCGGGCGCGGGGCTGTCAGTTTAACATTCTGCGCTACCAGCAGGAGGACGCACTGAACACGGTGCTGCCCCTCGGCCTCAAGCGCATTGACGCCACCCGTACCCTGACCACGGAATGTACCGCCGTTCTCATGCCCTTCAAGTCGCAGGAGATTCAGGACGCGGGCGGTATTTACTACGGCGTCAACGCCGTATCGCATAACCTCATCGTCTGCAACCGCGGAAATCTGCTCAACGGCAACGGTTTTATTACCGGCGTGTCCGGCTCTGGTAAGTCAATGGCGGCAAAGCAGGAGGTCTCCGCGCTGGCGCTCTCCACCGACCATGATATTATCATCGTGGACCCGGAGCGTGAATATGGCGAGTTGGTGCGGGCATTGGGCGGCGAGGTCATCACCATTTCTGCCTCTGACCCAAACGGCTGTCACATCAATGCGCTGGATTTGTCCGAGGGGTATGGCGACGGCAGGGAGCCGTTGGTGATGAAGTCTGAGTTTATCATGTCGCTCTACGAGCAGCTTATGGGCGCGGACAAGATCGAGCCGCAGGAGAAGTCCATCATTGACCGCAGCGTGGGCAATATCTACCGAGAGTACATCAAGAATTTCCAAGGTCAGCCGCCTACGCTGAAAGACCTCTATGACGATTTGATGAAGCAGGTCAACCCGGAGGCGCACCGTATCGCGCTGGCATTGGAGCTGTTCACGGTGGGCAGTCTGAATGTATTTTCCCACCAGACCAATATCAACACGAAAAGCCGCATCCTCTGCTTTGACATTCAGGATTTGGGTGAAAATCTGAAATCGGTGGGCCTGCTGGTGATGCTGGACGCCATTTACAACCGCGTTATCCAGAACCGCAGAGAGGGAAAATACACCCATGTCTACATCGACGAGATCTATCTGTTTTTCGCCAACGGGAGCGGCAGCGGACACAGCATTACCAATTACAGCAGCGAATTCCTCTACAAGTGCTGGAAGCGGTTCCGCAAATATGGTGCGACGCTCACCGGCATTACACAGAATGTGGAGGAATGTCTGCTGTCCAATACGGCGCGTATGATGTTTGCAAACTCCGAGTTTCTGCTGATGCTCAATCAGGCCACCACCGACCGGGAGCAGCTTGCCCGTCTGCTGGGTGCATCGGATACGCAAATGAGCTATGTGGACAATGCCCCGGCTGGCCACGGGCTCATCAAGGTGGGCGGAGCCATCGTGCCTTTCGCCAATGAGCTGCCCAAAAATACGGAGCTGTACCGCCTAATGTCAACACGCCCCGGTGAGGAGTGACGCCATGCGGGACTTGAAGATCAAACCCGGCATGGACACGCCAAAGGCAAAGTTGAAGAACCCCGCGCCTAAAGACGCCGATTCCCTTCTGAAAAAGCACATGGACAAACGGCAGCGAGAAAAGGAGCCGGAGAGCCATGATCCTGTGCGCTATGCTACCGACCGCGTGGAGAAAAATATGCGCCGTGGCGCATCTGGGGCGGCGGATGCCTCGCGGCGTATGATAAAGCGCTATCAGGAGCAGAAACGGCAAGGTAGGAATAGTGCGCCGGAAAGCCGTACTGCGGCAGAAACGCTCGAAACCATGGACAGCGTGACGCCAACAGAAAGGGGCCTGTCCGATACGCTGCAATCACACGCTGCACGAAATGAAGTCGGAAACCGGACAATTTCTCCGCAAAATTGCGGAGGTCCAAAAAGCGCAAATGCCGCCCCGCAGGAGCGTGGGCGGCAGAAAGCCGCGCAGGACGCGAAAGCCGCCTATCGGCGGAACCTTGCCGAGAAAAGAACAGCAGAGCGGCACATTGTACCTCCACCGTCCGACCGTGGAGGTACAATGACCACTCTGCAGAAAGGCAATTCGGGGGTATCGGCCAAGGGCAGTCCGGCCCCCAAGAGCGGACAGGCCATGACCAAGGCCACGCGCACCATGCGTGTTCGACCAACTGACCACGCAGCGCCGAACAATGCAATCATCACGCGCCGCGCAAGGGCGGCGGCACAGCGCAAGACACAGCAGACAATGCTCCAGACATCCGCAAAGAACGGAGGCAGTGGGGCAAAAAAGATGGGCGGCGCAATGGTGCAGGCGGTACAGACGATTGGGAGGGGTATCGCGTCCGCCGCAAGTTCCATCGTGGCGGCGGGCGGCGGAGCGGTGGTGCTGGTGCTGATACTGACGATGATCCTTGTGGCGGCAATCGTGGCGTCACCCTTCGGCATCCTTTTTTCCAACGAAAGCCGGGAGGCAGGCGTTGTGCCGCTCTCCGCTGCGGTGGCGCAGGTCAACTATGAGTTCAATGAGCGGCTGGAAGCCCTGCAAACGGCAGATGATTATGATTCCATCTCCGTGACCGGCCAGCTTGCCGATTGGATCGAGGTGCTGGCGGTGTTCGCGGTGAAGGTGGCAGGCAGTAACGATGCGGACGCCGCGGACGTGGCCACCATGGATGCCGACCGCATTGCCCTCCTGAAAGCAGTCTTTTGGGACATGACCGTAATCAAAACGGAGGTGGAAACGATCAACCACCCCGGCAGCGGTGATGACGATGGCTGGACGGAGCGAAATCTCTATATCACCATCACCGCAAAAACGGCAAAGGAAATGAAAACCGCGTATCACTTCAACCGCAATCAGATCGCGGCGCTGGAGGAGCTGCTGGAGCAGCGGGATCTCCTGCGGGAGCTGATTGAGGATGTGTACTCCGTCAGCGGGGACACGGCGGCGCTGATCCGCAATCTGCCGGAAGATCTGTCCCCGGAGCGCGAGGCGGTGGTACGCACCGCCTGTTCTCTTGTCGGCAAGGTGAATTATTTTTGGGGAGGAAAATCCCTCGTAATTGGCTGGGACGCCCGCTGGGGCGAGCTGCGGCAGGTCACTGCGGCAGGCAGCTCCACCACGGGGACCTACCGCCCCTACGGATTGGATTGCAGCGGCTTTGTGGATTGGGTTTTCTTCAATCAGTCTGGCGGCAGCTATGTCATCGGCCACGGCGGTGGAGCCACCATGCAGCACAGCTATTGCACCGATATTTCGTGGGCGGACGCACAGCCCGGTGACTTGGTGTTCTACCCGGATAATTCCCATGTGGGCATCGTTGGCGGCAGGGACGCAAACGGAGAATTGCTAATCATTCACTGCGCCAGCGGATATAATAATGTGGTCATTACCGGCAAGGAGGGCTTTACCTCTGTCGGTAGACCACAATACTATGGCGAGTAGTTGAACAGAAAAGGCCCTACCCAGCTATGGGTAGGGCCTTGAGGCCTGTTTTTGAGATTATGGCTTATGGGTGTTTTGCTGAGCTTATGATCGGAAAGACAACAGTATTAATTAAAGAGGGAATTAGAGTATCCTGCTATTAGAATGATATCATAAGATTAGGGCTACATTATCATATTTGATTAGATACGGCAAGGATTTGATGGATTGGAGCGGTAGTGTCGAAAAAGATAAAGCCAGAAACAGCGACAAGCCGTTTCTGGCTTCACAAACACATTTAGAATGTACTGATTATATTATATACTTTGTGGCGGGACTGAAGCGCTGATCCTAACAAACATGCAAGGACTGCGATGTTTATGATGCTTGGCAGTAGCTTACTTGTGTTCATTTATATGACAATAAGATTTTTTCCCACAATAAATCATATAACATGCCATTGTTTCAGGATAGATTGAGTACATATATAATCGATAGAAGTCTACGTAGTATTTAATGTAGAGACTAATAAGGACATTCAGAAAACAGATAAGTATAATCGCTATAACAAATGCCTTGCGATTAAGCGCGAAATGCTTACTGTTTAGGAAAATGTAAATTAACTCAACATCGTAGATCAAACGAAATATTAGGTTGATTATCAGTATCGAATTGACAATTAGCTGCGAGTGGAGCGACCAAAAATCGGGAGATTGCCACTGCTGAATATAAAAGATCCAGTTCTCATAAGAAATTTTATGAACAGAAGGATCTATTATAATAATATTGAAAAACAACACTATTTCCAGCATAAATAATATTTGGAATATTATACCGCTACTGAAAATCACTTTTTTCCATATGAGTTGCTGGTTCTTCATAATGGTATCAATGATTAAAAGGGTTGTTTTTTGGTGAGAGAGTCACGTTAATGTTAGTTGCGTGGATATCATATAAATAGATATATGGATAGTTGCTCCATCCACGTACGACAGTAGAAACCCCTGCTACAGAATCTGTTACCGAAATCATTGCATAACCGCCAGCATTTTTAATTGATACTGAAGCGTTTGAATCTACAAGAACTTTAGCTGTAGAGACGGCGCTTGTGATAGTGCCAACGAACGGAATACGGCCGATAATTTGTTCTAAAACAAATTCAACGCCAACTTCTTGTTTCCCAAGAATATAGTAGTAGGAGTCGTCGAAGTCAAGGTAAGTGTTTCCAACAGACATAGGTTTATCGCCTTTTTTGGAGTTGTACTCTAGTGTACCGCCATCAGGGGCATACACGTTCGTATATTCATCATCAGAACCAAATGGGATAATTGAAGGTGTTGTAGCCGTATAGATAGCTTCATGAATATCGTACATATCCAAGGCACCTTGCTTTTCTAACTGGCTGTAAATGGCTGTCTTATCCAGTTGGGGCGATTCTTCAGAGGCAAAAGCGGGCGTACAAAGGCTGAAAATCATAACGCAAGATAAAAAACTGGATACAAAACGATTTCCCTTAATTTTCATGCTAATTCCTTTCAATATAGTATTATTACATGGTTAATAATTTTAATAGTCATTAAGTGGTGATGAGGCATAAATCACCTGTATGTAGAGCTTTGTTAAAATATTTCCTCCTTCTTTTAGTTAATTCGATTTATGCCTTTTGCTAATATAAGACAACAAAATGCTAAGAATGCAACATAGTTTTGGAAGTGAAGTATAGGATTAAAATATATGAGTTCTTCTATGACTAAGAATCAGTGTGTCACCTAACTGAATCTCTTCCAGAGGCTCCTTTATACTGTTATATTTTCGAACGGGGATATCTCCCCACAAAACACCTTCAAAACCGGTATCAACGCCCCTTGAGGGAGCGATGATATAATATCCTCATGCGGACAGAGAATTTCCTGCTTCTATCTTTGTAGCCAAGTCTACTGCGCACAGACTGGAACCTCTGCCCTGTGGGATGTCACTTATGAGCCGGATGTCGGGGCGATGGATCGCTTTCTTCTAATCTCGCAACAGGTTGTGACCTTCAGCAGCACGAGGAATGTCCGTAATTTGAACATGAGAGGAGCCTACACTATGTACATCGTTGGAATCGACATCGCCAAGAGGAAGCACGAGGCAGCGGTGATTGACGGCGAGGGCACCGTCATCATCAAGCCGTTTTCCTTCACCAACAACTGCTCCGGGTACAATCGGCTGCTGGCCATGCTCGCCAAGGCCAAGCTGCCACTTGACGAGGTTTCCTTTGCAATGGAGGCCACCGGACACTACTGGCTCGCTCTTTTTACCAGACTTCAGAAGGAAGGCTTCCGTGTTCAGGTCATCAACCCAGTGCAGACCAACTCCATTCGCAGCTTCTATATCCGTCAGGCCAAAACAGATCCGCGGGACGCCCTGCTCATCGCGGAGGTGATTCGTTTCGGACACTTCTCCGAGTCTACCCTGCACCCGGAAAACATTTATGAACTGAGAGAGCTGTGCCGTGGACGGCACGCCATTGTTTCCATGCAGGCAGATGTTAAGCGAAAGGTCGTTGCCCTGCTGGATCAGGTCTTTCCTGAATACGAAACAGCTTTTACCAATCTGTTTAGCGACACCTCCATGGCGATTTTGCAAACCTGTCCCACGCCAAAGGAATTATCCGAGATGCCTCTTGAAGAACTCTGCCATCTCATCGAAGTCTCCAGCCACAAGCGTTTCCGCATGGTGAAAGCGCAGGAGCTTCAGGAGCTTGCGCGCAATTCCTTTGGCTTCGCCATGGCCGGCGACGTTTTCAGCACAATGATCCGACTCTATGCAAAGCACCTCGTTTTCTTGAAACAGCAGGTTCAAGAAATGGACCGCAAAATCGCTGAGATCATGGATACCCTGGACACGCCGATCACTACCATCACCGGCATCGGTCCGACCCTTGGCGCGTACATCCTCAGCGAGATCGGAGACATCAGCCGTTTTTCCTCCGCGGCAAAGCTTGCCGCCTACGCGGGGATCGATCCAACCATGCGGCAGTCCGGCGAATACAACGGCGTCAGAAACCGTATGTCCAAACGAGGCTCGCCTTATTTGCGGCACGCCATTTGGCTGGCGGCTTCATCGGCGGTGCTCCACGATCCGGCGCTGAAGCTTTATTTTCAGAAAAAACGAGATGAAGGGAAGCCCTACATGGCGTCCGTGGGCCACGCCTGCAGGAAGATGGTCTCCATCATTTACGCTGTCATGAGAGGCAACAAGGCCTATACGCCCTGCATCCCAAATGAGATTTCAGCTTGACAAATTATAGCCGGTCTGTACATTTTAAAAATTGAGGCAGAAAATCCACACAATTGATTACTATCGTTTGTAGTGATGGAATATAACGGAGCACTAAGAGAGAGTTTCTTTATAGACTTTCCTGTTTCCAAATCAAATGATTCGATATAAGGATTTTGTTGATTTTCTTCGCTTGTTTTGGCAGCAACAGAAGCAAATAATGTATCGTCTGTTAAAGAAAAACCGTGAATTTTTTCATTCTGAGGCAAGGATACTTTGGTGGTGCTTAAATCATCGAGGTCATCTCCTATATAAAATGTGACAGAAGATTTTTCACCAACCGCATAGACATAATGGTCATTTGATACCGAGAAATCATCTGATATATAGTCACAATCAGAGGCTGCTTTTGTTGCATAATGGCGGGATTGAAAACAGTGGTTTTAATTGAATAGGAGGGACTAAAGAGCCCCTCCTATTCAATTAAGTTGTGTCGTAATCTTACACGTTACCTATTTAACAACAACCCAAAAGGCTTGAAAACTGTTCCGAGTAACAGTATGGCTGTCATTTTCAAGCCATGAAATCAGCGCGTCTTCGTCGGTTCCATTGACTCTTGCAAAGTACGCAATTAGCCATCCTTCTACTAGCCAGTATGCACAAGGATCACTAACCTCAAGCGTACCATTGTCAATTTGTTCAAGCAGATTATCGACATCAATGTCCATGATCTCGACATATTTTGCTTCGTTACCGTTTTTGTCTACAAAGTCGAATGATAACTCATCTGATAGTTCATCGAAGTCAGTAGCCTTAACCTTATGTAATGTAGAAAGATCGATAGACGCTGACTGCTGTTTATGTCCTCCGCAACCTGATAGGCAAATAAATAGAAAGAATATTACGACAACCCAATATTTTTTTTGATATTTCATCTGTAGTGTATCTTTCATACAAACTTGGTTATGAAGCTTCCGGTGACAGTCTGATAGCATACATATCTGCTCGCAGCTACGCGCCCAGCTTTGACCTTGAAGAAGTTCATATATATGTCTACTTCTACGATCTGAAAGCTTGTCCAAGCAAAGGCGGTTACGGTATGATCTTCATACTGATCACTGTGCCAAATACTAAGCAAAATTGGACGCCCGTTAGAAATTTCGGATGTTCCTGTCGACCAAGTTAGCATAGAGCTACTGATTGACTTGCCTAGATTATAGTAGGCGGCGCACTCTCTTGCAAAAGGTGCCAAATTACCCAAGTCAATGTAATAGTTCCACTCTAGTTCGCCGTCATCATTATACTCGAGGGTTGCATAGCCCTTATCACGAGCAATTTGCTCACAGTGTGAGGCTATTGTGTTGTACGAATATGAGGGTAAATAGTAGTGAATAATAGCTGCAACTCCATATACGGCACATGCGTTCCACTCTTTGATTCTATACCCGTAAATGGAGTTATCGCCGATATTGTAGTAGCCAGCGTTTTTAATGGTTTTATTAGGATAACGTGTTTCTAAGTATTCGATTGGATCCACAATTCCATTATCCTCGTCATGGGTACTCACGGAAGGAATCAAACCATACTGCTTAATTAACTCGATGTATTTAACTGCGTTTTGATAGTTAGATAGCTTGCTACTATTCTCACTCATTACCACAGGTACATCCATTTTGGACGTACTGTAATTAAGAGGACCATAATAATAAATGCGGGAATCCGAGTTATTAGCAAGATGAGACCTTGAAACGGATTCTGTATTTAATCCATCACTAATATCTATCGATTCCGTGTCAGAATATTCTTGAATCAGCGGCTCATATAGATTTGTAGAGACAATAATGTAGCCTGCATTTGTACTCCTGTTTTTTAAGTTAATACAATATGCACACACTTCATCGCTGTTGTTGTACATCGGGATGATATTGTCAACGGTTGTCTTTCGATCCCATTCGCTTTCGCCGATATTTGCCCAAACAAAAAGCATTGCAATTGTGACAGCGATATCCTCGTCAACTTCATGTTCTTCTGGTGTATAAGTTGCTGCCGCGGAGATTGGAGAAAAGGTCAAAATGAGTGCCATTGCAAGGAAGAAACTCAACAATCTTTTCCGTGTGATATGACGCATAAACAATACCTCCTAATTATTAGATAGCAGTGATTAAATTCCGAGTTGAATATTATGATGCACGACTGGTGTGATATTTTTTGATGACAAGATCATTAAATTATTGAGTCGCTTGAGCAGTAGTAGAGATAAACTTCTTCTAAACTAATGCCGGATGCTGGTTCAAACTCTGCAGGAAGTTGATCACCTACTAACCGCAGTAATTGTCCGGCCTGTTGCTGCAACAACAGGCCAAGGCCGTATTGCTGCTGATACGCTTCTGCTTCTTCCTCTGTACAAAGCCGTTGAGCTACTTTGCTTTCAATAGAAGAAATAAGTTCCGCAGCTGTTCCTGCCTTTAATAAGTTCCCTTTGTTCATCAGCAACACTTGATTGGCGATACATTCTATATCACTGACAATATGGGTGGCCAACAGGACAATGTGATTTTGGGCGACTCGGGCAATCAGGCTTCGGATTCGCACTCGTTCATAAGGATCTACTCCAGCGGTTGGTTCATCCAAGATCAGCAGTGGTGGATTGCCGAGCATAGCCTGAGCCAGCAGTGCACGCTGACGCATACCACAGGAAAAATGGCCTAATTTCTGGTTTGCAGAGGTAGACAAATCTACCTCTGTCAGCAGATGCTCCGTTCTTTGCTTTAGAACCTTGCTGGGCAGGCCTTTTAATTTCCCCATATAGTAGAGAAATTCTGTGGCTGTCATCTGAGGGTAATAACCTTGAACTTGGGGCATATAGCCGACCTTTGCCCGGTACTCCCGCCCCAATTTCAGAATATCAACACCGTCCCACAAGATCTCCCCGGAGTCTCGTCGCACGGTATCGGTCAAAAGCCCGAAGAGTGTGCTTTTTCCAGCACCATTTGCCCCCAAAATCCCATAGATTCCAGGGGCGAACTCGTAGGTAAACTGTGACAGCGCACAGACTTTCCCATAGTTTTTTGTTAATCCCTTGATCGTCAATTTCATCCGCGATACCTCCGCCACTGACGCCGCGAAGCGGCCAGCGCAGCTGCGCCCATAGCAATCCAGAGTCCAAGACAAAGAGCGTCTGTCCAGTGAATAGCCAAGCCATTCCCCATGAGTTTCACTGCCCAGGACACGTATTCAAGGAAAGAAACATCCATCTGAGTCAGCAGAGTGGGAAACAAAAGCACAAGAACGCTTATCCCAGCAGCTGGAAGCAAGGAAGAAAATATGGAGGATATCCACATCACCACGCTGCCAGCTGACAAAAGTCCCGCCAAACGGAAGCCATAGAAACTTAGCAGATATGCCAGTAATGAACCACTCCCCAAGCGGGAGTCCCAATGGTGCAGACTGGCTGCATTGGATAAGCAGACGTCCCAAGAACCACCGAGGCGTTGAAACAGAAACAGCTCATGCCAGCTCCAAGCAAGCCAGATAACAGCGGATACGCAGAGAACGAGTATGACTTTCCATCGCCAGAGGGTATTACGTCCCGTTGGAGTGCTGAGTAACACCAACTCCATACCATAACGTCGTTCCAGCCAGAAGACACCGGGAATCGTCAGGCATAGGGCTAACAGGGCGGCACAGGCGGATGCAAGTCGAAAATTTGCACCTGTCTCACCGTAAATCTGATCAAAGGGCAGCTCATTCACCAATTTCAGCCCTTTTTCCCCTGCGGTTTGCAAATCCAGTAGTTCCTCGTACCGTATGCTCAACTCGTCTAACGCCCAGCACCGCGCCGCATAATATTCCAGGAAAAGAGCCTTGCTCTCATCTTCCGATGCTTCGGCATAGATTTGTGCGGCACCTTGTCTGTCAATTTTAATCTGTACCAGCACTTCCTTGTCTACCGGCCCTGCATAGGTACAGACGTACTGGGTTAGTTGGGATTCCTGCATACTCTGAGATATAGGAGGTGCCATCTGTGTCTGCAGAAATACCACAGCTACTGCTAAGAAGAGCAGTCCGCCGCTGTACAGCAGAAGCTTTTTCGCCTCATATACCAACGCTGGCTTGGGGCGGCAAGATAAATGCACCCTGTTGGCCAAGGCGTAGAAAGCCTTGGCCACAGTGCCATTTTTTCGATTCCCCAAGGCGAAATGAACAGAAAGCAAGATCACGGTAGAACAGGCTAAGATCAGCGTTGCCGAAATGATGGAAAGAGCAGTTCGCTCTCGTACTGGGAAACCAAATAAATTATAGTTCAGATAGCGTTCTGCTGCTTCTGCCGGAAAGAGTAGGCGGAAAAGATTAAAGCCAGACAGAGGATACAGAGCATCGTTTACCCCATACCGCTGAATCCAGTTGTACTCTATGAATAAAATTCCGCCGCATAGGGTTAGCCCGACTGGAAGAGATGGCATCCGAGACAGAACCAGCCACAGTAGTAGTCCGATGGCCCAGAGTCCTGCCGCACTGAATAATAAATACCAAAGTAAGAAGACTCCTACCGTAGTTGGAGCTGCCCAGTGCTGGAGAAGCGGTATGGATTGCACAGGAGCGTTTAACGCTATCGGCTGTTGGTAGAGCAGCATCCCCAGCAAAAACATTCCGCCCTGCATCAACACTGTAGTCACAACCGCGGATACAGCGACTGCACCAATCCTCCATCCGGCCAGAGTTTCCCTGCCGCTGGCGCAGCTTTGTTCCAAGGCTTCCAGCCCCAGCCTCTTAGGTTCCACAATTAGTGCGATAGTTACCATCATTAAAAACAGACTGAAAACCATGGCAACATGGTTCTCCATTACCGACTCAATCACATCGCCTGGTAACAGTTTTAGATGTATTTCTGTCGTTGATAGATAGTCTGCTTCCGTCCGATCTGCGTTGCGGTATACAAAGGTGTTGGAATCAGAGAACATTGGGCTGCGTCGGATGGCGGCAGCCTGCGTCGACACCGACTGCACAAACTCAGCATAGCCCATCTGATAAACTATCCGATCTATCCAGCGGGCCACCGACTCTTGAACAGCAATGTCCAACTCTGGCGCAGTTTCGCTCCGCACGGCGTGGAGCATTTCATCCAGATTTTCGTACTGCTCCCGATAGCGGTTCAGTATTTCCTCGTCTATTTGCCCTTGCCATTCTTCCAACTGGACTAGCATCCTTGCAGTATTCCATCCCTGCAAGGTCTGGTTTTCCCGCTCTAACAGAGCAAGGCCGTCTTCGGGGGAAACAACAGAAAGAATCTGCGTCCATTGATTTGTATGCTCCCTGTAAGCGAGCACCGAACTTCCCACCCGAGAGGATTGAGCCGTTGCGTAAATGACCAGACTAAACAAAAGAGACAGAGCCGCAGTTCCCAGCCAGATTCGGTTGAGAAAAATCCTTTTCCATTCTGACATCGCAATTACTCCACAGGGAGCATCTTAGCCGAATTGGAGGCTATAGCGGATTTTTCTATATACCAAGCTGGATGACAGGAGTGTGTACTGTCATCATAGAAGAAGACGTAATCCGGGGTAGAAAGGAGGAACATGGCATTTCCTACTTCCTGTGTCATGGGAATGAACTGCTGCAAATTTCCATGAAAATCATATACCATGATCCCCCTGCCCTCCGCCGGGACGGTGCCCTGATAATCCATATAGCGAATCGCGTTTGTCAGATAGAGATACTGGTCATCATAAGCTGTAGCACCGTACTCCAAAACAGGGTCTAAATCCCGGTACTTTACTATAGATTTTTCCTCTATATCCATGGAATAGATTCCTTCGCCGGTCACTGTCCAATAGAGCACATTGTCCTGCATGGTAAAGCTGTTATTTATATCCCAGCCTTCCACAAGGGGGACTGCACTTTGCTTCGAGAGATCATAACCCAATAGAGTATTTGTTCCTGCGGCGGTATTTTTCTCCGCCACAAACATCCAGTCTTCCCGGAATTCTATGGCAGTATATAACACATCGCCGTCTTCGTTTCCTTCAAACACAAAAGCGCCCTCACTTCTGTCATCAATTCTCGTAAGGTAAATCATGCTTTGCCGCGAATCATTCTTTAGAAGATTCAATTCTACAGCCAAGTAGGAACCATATACCCGGAAGGAGTAGCCAAACGTGGAAATTCCTGGCCAATACTCGTTTTCTAATATTTCCAGATCTTTTACTCGTTCTCGCCTGCCGCCACTGAGATCCATACGATACAGTCCGGGCGTTTTGCTTTTGTCCGAATCGATGTAATATAGGTTATCTCCCGAGGCATAGATAGCCCTTGATGGCGTATTAAGCCAAGAGGTGCAAGTGCTGCTCCTGTGGTTGCAGTCCGCTTGAAAGCACAGAGGGGACGATTGGGATGGATTGGAGTAATCTATGCAGGTTAGATAGCCGTTCTCAAAGAAAATATACAAATTTTCCGTGTAGGCGGCTGCTCCGTGTGCAGAAATATATTGATTATAGTCAACAGCCGCTACATTCTGACCGGTAGGCTGCCCACAGGAAGAAAGCAACGTCAAAAGCAGAAACAGCAATGCGGCTATTCCATATTTGTCACCTCTGTGCGACATTTTACCACCACCCACTTACGCTAAGCGTATCTACGGTTGTACCGTTAATTACTCCAGAGCCAGTCGCTGAACGGGCTACGAAATCTGACCCGTCATCCCAGCGGCTATAACATGTAGATGCGGAGCGATTCGTATTGTGAAGCGTATAGTAGTCATAGTGACCCCCAGTGCCCTTGCTGCGTTCGACAACAAGATTAGTTTCAATCAGAGTTGCAGTTCCGCCATAATTCAGACGAGTCCAACAGGATGCACCGCTTCCGTAGAGTTCCAACTTCCAATATTGATAATCATAGGAACCTTCGGATGATACAGTTTTTCCCTCTCCAATGACGCCATCCAACAGATTCGTAGTATCTGTAGCGTCCTCTGTCGTTGCTTCAGCAATAATGGAATCATCCAACTGAGATGTTTCGCCTGTCACAGGTTCGGACGTTACTTCGGATGTAGGCAGGGATACTGCGTAAGCGCTTGTAGTGAAAATAGAAAGTAGTAATGCTAATGCTAATCCAAGAGTGGACAATTTCTTAGTATTCTTTCTCATCAGTTTTACCTCCTGCAATTTTTGCGCCTATTTTTAGGTGTTCGACACTATCTGTGACAAAATATAACTATAGTTCTTCGAAGATAGTTGATTTTCGTATTCGAATTGCAACTACAGCAATTTCTGAACATAGTCAAAAACTGCGACGATTACTGATACATTGGCCTCACCTCCCCCATGATTTTATGTTAATCCTATTAATAGAAACAATAACTGAGGAAGTTTGCAACACCTTTTTCGATAATTTTACTAAAATTTTGAGGGGGCACCTTCGTGCAGGTGCTCCCTCTTTTGAATGGACTATTCTTTTGCTAACAGTGCATATGCAGCTTTTCGAGCTCGTGTCAATGCCATTCTGACACTGTCCGGCTTGATTCCTAAATTTGCTGCTATCTCATACGGCGATTTTTCCAATATATAATGGCTTTCCAACAGATAACGACTTCGCCCATCTAACTTCGGCCAAACTTTGGATAAATGCTCCAGTTCATCTGTGTACGCTAATCGCATTTCAATTTCATCCGCTCCATCATGGGGGTTTGGCGTATCAAGATACTCATCAATGGAGTATTCTGCGTGCCTGTTCTTATCTCTCATATAATTTCGTGCTTGATTCTTGCAGGCAGAGATAATGTAGTTGATCAGATGATTCCGGTCTTTAGTGCGCAAATCTTGTACCTTGTCAATGAGTTTCACTATGGCGATGGCAAGGAGCCGCTGGTGATGAAGTCCGAGTTTATCATGTCGCTGTATGAGCAGCTCATGGGTGCGGACAAGATCGAGCCGCAGGAGAAGTCCATCATCGACCGCAGCGTGGGCAACATCTACCGGGAGTATATCAAGAATTTCCAAGGTCAGCCGCCCACGCTGAAGGACCTCTATGACGACCTGATGAAGCAGGTCAACCCGGAGGCGCACCGGATCGCGCTGGCACTGGAACTGTTCACGGTGGGTAGTCTGAATGTGTTCTCCCACCAGACCAATATCAACACAAAAAGCCGTATCCTCTGCTTTGACATTCAGGATTTGGGTGAAAATCTGAAATCGGTGGGCCTGCTGGTGATGCTGGACGCCATCTATAACCGCGTCATTCAGAACCGCAGAGAGGGAAAATATACCCATGTCTACATCGACGAGATCTATCTGTTCTTCGCCAACGGGCGCGGCAGCGGACACAGCATTACCAATTACAGCAGCGAATTTCTCTACAAGTGCTGGAAGCGCTTCCGTAAATATGGTGCGACGCTCACCGGCATTACACAGAATGTGGAGGAATGTCTGCTATCCAACACGGCGCGGATGATGTTCGCAAACTCTGAGTTTCTGCTGATGCTCAATCAGGCCACCACCGACCGGGAGCAGCTTGCCCGACTGCTGGGTGCATCGGATACGCAGATGAGCTATGTGGACAATGCCCCTGCCGGTCATGGGCTCATCAAGGTAGGCGGGGCCATCGTGCCTTTCGCCAATGAGCTGCCCAAAAACACGGAGCTGTACCGCTTAATGTCAACTCGCCCCGGTGAGGACTGACGCTATGCGGGACTTGAAGATCAAACCCGGCATGGACACGCCAAAGGCAAAGCTGAAGAACCCCGCGCCTAAAGACGCCGATTCCCTTCTGAAACAGCACATGGATAAGCGGCAGAAAGAGAAAGAGCCGGAAAGCCGCGACCCCGTCCGCTATGCTACCGACCGCGTGGAGAAAAATATGCGCCGTGGCGCATCTGGGGCGGCGGATGCCTCGCGGCGCATGATAAAGCACTACCGAGGAAAGCTGAGACAGGGTAAAGAGAATGCGATAAGAACTCATAGCGCAGCAGAAACACCAGACAGGGCGATCGGTTCGGAAAATGTTTTCATCGACACGCCGATGGAATATGCCTTTTCTCCGGTACAAACCGCTGCACGAAATGAAGTCGGAAACCGGACTGTTTTTCCGCAAAATTGCGAAGGTACAAAAAACGCAAAAGCCGCCCCGCAGGAGCGTGGGCGGCAGAAAGCTGCGCAGGACGCAAAAGCCGCCTATCGGCGGAACCTTGCCGAGAAAAAAACAGCAGAGCGGCACATTGTACCTCCACCGTCCGACCGTGGAGGTACAATGACCACTCTGCAGAAAGGCAATTCGGGGGTATCGGCCAAGGGCAGTCCGGCCCCCAAGAGCGGACAGGCCATGACCAAGGCCACGCGCACCATGCGTGTTCGACCAACTGACCACGCAGCGCCGAACAATGCAATCATCACGCACCGCGCAAGGGCGGCGGCGCAGCGAAAGACGCAGCGGAAGATGCTTCAGGAATCCGCGCAGAGCGGCGGAAGGGCTTCCAAAAAGCTGGGCAGCGTGGCAGTCCAGGCAGTGAAAGAAATCGGGAAAGGAGTGGCGTCTGCGGTCAGCTCGATCCTGTCGGCAGGCGGCGGTGCGGTGGTGCTGGTGCTGATACTGACGGTGATCCTTGTGGCGGCAATCGTGGCGTCCCCCTTCGGTATCCTCTTTTCCAACGAGAGCCGGGAGGCGGGCGTTGTGCCGATCTCTGCGGCGGTGGCGCAGGTCAACTATGATTTCAATGAGCGGCTGGAAACCCTGCAAACGGCAGATGATTATGATTCCATCTCCGTGACCGGCCAGCTTGCCGATTGGATCGAGGTGCTGGCGGTGTTCGCGGTGAAGGTGGCAGGCAGTAACGATGCGGACGCCGCGGACGTGGCCACCATGGATGCCGACCGCATTGCCCGCCTGAAAGCAGTCTTTTGGGATATGACTACCATAGCCCACCGCATTGAGGTCATTGACCACCCCGGCAGCGGTGACGACGATGGCTGGACGGAAAGAAACCTCTATATCACCATTACCGCAAAAACGGCAGAGGAGATGAAAACCGCGTATCATTTCAACCGTAACCAGATCGCAGCGCTGGACGAGCTGCTTGAGCAGCGGGATCTCCTGCTGGAGTTGATAGAAGATGTGTACTCCGTCAGCGGAGACACGGCGTCGTTGATCCGCGGCCTGCCGGAAGATCTGTCACCTGAGCGTGAAGCAGTGGTACGCACCTCCTGTTCTCTTGTCGGCAAGGTGAATTATTTTTGGGGAGGAAAATCTCTTGTGATTGGCTGGGACGCCCGATGGGGTGAGCTGCGGCAGGTCACAGCGGCAGGCAGCTCCACCACCGGGACCTATCGGCCCTACGGGCTGGACTGTTCGGGATTCGTTGATTGGGTGATTTACAATCAGTCCGGCGGCAGCTACATCATCGGCCACGGCGGCGGAGCCACCATGCAGCACAGCTATTGTACCGATATTTCGTGGGCGGACGCACAGCCCGGTGACTTGGTATTCTACCCGGATAATTCCCATGTGGGCATCGTTGGCGGCAGGGACGCAAACGGAGAATTGCTAATCATTCACTGCGCCAGCGGATATAATAATGTGGTCATTACCGGCAAGGAGGGCTTTACCTCTGTCGGTAGACCACAATACTACGGCGAGTAGTTGAACAGAAAAGGCCCTACCCAGATATGGTAGGGCCTTGAGACTGTTTTTAAGATTATGGCTTATGGGTATTTTACTGAGCTTACAATCGGCAAGACAATTTAGAGGTTAGTTACCTGCATTTCTCTTGTCACGATACATTAGAAATTGGCGTAAAATAGCTGGGTCCGATCCATTCGCCTTTTTCGTTAAACTTTCCCGCGCTTTGGATTCCATAAGTCTTTGCGTTGGATGAAGCCGTGAGGACATCCTTGGCTCCACTGTCAAATAATCCAGCTCCACTATCGCCAGGATTGCATTCGTAATTTCCTTCGCACATATCCGTCAGAGTCACATACGGAGGAAACTGGACAGAAACACCCGTTCTGGTAATTTTGCCTGCGGTCTCTCCAGATGTTGCTCCCAACATGTAAACCTGTTTTCCAGCGATTGGGGTCGCCTTCGCCACGACAGGGAAAAATTCGCCGCCATACGGTGTGATTTTAGACCAATCACCGGACAAGCTTCCGAGGTGGCTAGTAGCACTTCCAATCTTTGTGCCCATAAGATCTTTTACATCAACTGTTCCGCTAAATCCATGTCCCGCTGAATATGCTTTCGAAGCTGAAAGAGCCGGGCCGAGCGTGTAAGCGTAATTTCCGATAAGGATTTTGCCACCCGTGAGATATTGTGTAGTGGATGCCTTTGCTGTAAAGGAAACAGGAACTTTACCGTAAAGCGAGAAAGGCGAAGCGTTGTTATCTGTTTCATAGCCTACAGTCGAACGAATCACGTTATTGCTGTCATCGATAAAATTCAGATAATCCGTCTTTCCGCCGTGACTTAAAACTGCGGCCTTAATTGATTCAATATTATCGTCGCTATAGTCTTTTAGACTAATATCCACTTGATTCGTAATTTCGTTTGCATCAAGCATCATGATGCTATAATCAGACATATATCCTGTAAGGAAATTCTTTATGCGCTCCAACTCAGAAAGGGAGTACGTGACTGTGCGGTATTCCACGTCAATATCTTCGGGTGCCTTTTGAGCAAGCTGGGGCCTGAGAGATGTTGCCTTCTGAGACGCGATAACATTAACAACAAGCGTATCTCCTTCATAATAAAGGCCTCCAAACTCGTTGCTGGACATCTCAGCAGTAAGCAGCTCTGTAAATTCGTCCTCTGTGAGCACTTCATTTTCTGCCTCATTCGCAGAAATTGCTGCTGCTGGAAAAACGCACATGCTCATGCAAATCCCTAACGCAAGAATCAGCGACAAGTACTTTTTCATTTTATCCATCCTTTCAAATTTGTGATGTGAGTATTGTAGAGCTAAAGTTACTTTTGCGGGGCGTTAACGTAGGTTGGATTCACTGGAAAGAGATGCATCTACACTCGAGTCAGACGTATCATAAATGGTCGTAGTGAAAAGAACGAGATCGGAATCCTCAAAGTGATTTTCGGCATACGCAATAACAGAGTTCCAGAAGCTGTCACTATAAGAGAACTCGTCGACTGGATAATCGCTGATTGCCCAATGATAGACCTCGTCACAAGCGGGATCATAGCTGATGGATATATCTATTAAATGCAGGTCATCGTTGGTTAGAATTGCAACCGTTTTGTCTTCGGATGCTGCGGAAAAGAGCTTGCCGTTGTCGATATCCATTACAAAAGGTTCGTCGAACGGTTCGTCTGTCAGCAAATTAATAGCGAACGCTGGAATACATAGGATCATAACCATTGCGCAAGAGAGAACGAATGATAGAAGTCGGTTCATAGGTTTCATTTCTGTCTCCTTTCTGTGTAATAGTCATTGAGTTATGATGAGGCATAGATCATTTGTGCGTCGAGCTTTGTTAAAATATCCTCCCCTTTTGGCTAATTTGATTTATGCCTTTTGCTAATATAAGACAACGAAACAGTAAAGGTGCAACACCTTTTCACGGTGTAGCGCTATAATGCAAAATAAATAGAGGCCCCGTACTGCAAGATGGCAGCGCGGGGTCTCCGTTTATTTGCAAAAATGGGGGGCGCGATAAGAAATCCTATGT